>Ga0136655_1000071_pt1 | contig 40355 bp, 42 predicted proteins | sample CPBDNA_2_FD_94863 | JGI IMG/M metagenome (GOLD analysis project Ga0136655, IMG submission 94863) | Freshwater to marine salinity gradient microbial communities from Chesapeake Bay, USA - CPBay_Spr_15_0.8_DNA (version 2) | ecosystem: Environmental > Aquatic > Marine > Coastal | place: USA... | reverse complement strand
ATTCCGCGCTTTGAAGGTTGGTGGGGACACGATAGCGAAAGCAGGTTTAAAATGCCCGATCACTTCCAACCCATGCCAACCGCAGAGGCATGGCAATTGAGCAATGCTCCTGTTTTGAGCATGGCGGCTCATAGAGCCTCTTTGGATTTATTCGATAAAACATCCATGCAAGAGCTGCGCTCCAAATCCCTCAAATTGACGGCCTATCTGGAGGAAATATTGAATGAGATTGGAAAGAAGTATCAAACAGATTGGACGATTTTAACGCCTTCTGAACCAGAGCAAAGAGGTTGTCAGTTGTCTTTACTCTTGCCAAAGAAAGGAAGAGCACTTTTCGACTACCTACAATCCAATGGCGTAACGGCAGATTGGCGAGAGCCCGATGTAATTCGCATGGCTCCGGTTCCTATGTATAACTCATTGGGCGATCTAAATCGTCTCAAGAAAATAATAATCGAATTTTATGAAACCCACTAAAGACATTGTAATTGCTGGAGCTGGTTTGGTTGGCTCACTTCTGAGTATTTACCTAGCGAAGAAGGGGCATAGCGTTCGAGTTTTCGAAAGGCGTGCAGATTCTAGAAAGGCAAGTATATATCAAGGTAGATCCATCAATTTGGCCTTGTCGAACAGAGGTTGGCGCGCTCTCGAGGGAGTGGGTGTAGCGGAAGACATCAAGAGAATTTCCATTCCTATGTACCGCCGGGTTATGCACGATACAAAGGGAAATTTGTCTTACCAGCCGTATGGCAAAGACGGAGAGGCCATCTATTCGGTTTCAAGAGCTCTATTGAACCAAAAGTTACTAGATATAGCGGAAGAAATGCCCAAGGTTTCTCTGCAGTTTGAAAGAAAATGTGTTGGCGTAGATTTGGAGGCTGCCAAGTTAGAATTGGAAGATCCAAACGGACTAAGAACAGAGGTGCAAGCCGATTTTGTATTTGGATCGGACGGGGCCTTTTCGGCCGTTCGCAGTGCTATGGAACGAACCGATCGCTTTAATTATCAGCAAGAATATATTGAGCATGGCTACAAGGAATTGAGTATTCCCGCTGGTCCCGATGGAAGTTTCTTAATGGAAAAAGAGGCTTTACACATTTGGCCAAGAGGCGATTATATGCTCATTGCCCTTCCCAATCCAGATGGCACCTTTACTTGCACTTTGTTTTTCCCCTATGAAGGAAATCCCTCTTTTTCTAGCTTAAAGACCTTGGCTGAAGCCCGTACATTCTTTGAAGAGGTATTCCCAGATGCATTGGCGCTCATGCCTGATTTTGATGAAGAGTGGACACATAATCCCAACAGTTCTCTTTGTATTATCCGATGCTATCCATGGGTGAAAGGAAAAATGGCGCTCATTGGTGATGCCGCCCACGCGATTGTGCCTTTTTACGGACAAGGAATGAACTCTGGCTTTGAAGATTGCCGTATTCTGGATATGATTCTGGATGAAGAGGATACTTGGGAAAGGGCCATGGAGCGCTATCAAAGAGAAAGAAAGGGAAATGGAGATGCCATAGCTGAATTGGCTATGCGGAATTTTATTGAAATGCGCGATTTGACTGCAGATAAGGAGTTTCTCCTACGCAAAAGAATTGAAGCCAAGGTGGCAGAGAAACATCCGCAAACTTGGTTGCCTCTGTATTCTATGGTAACCTTTAGTCATATTCCCTACGAGCGCGCCTTGCAGATAGGCAAGATTCAAGACAAAATAATGAAGGAAGTGATGAATCGCTCGGATATAGAAGAGATGTGGGATTCGCCCGAAGTGGAGGCGGCTATAATAGAAGCCGTTCAGCGTTATCTCTAATAGAAGTTAGGGCTCTTTATGAGCCCGGCTTTGACTTGTTGGAATAAAGGTATTCGTCTACAATAAAAATGATATTCTGATTAACCAAAGGCTTGGTAATATAGCCATGCACATTGGAGTAACTATTGGCTTTCTGCTGGTCGTATTTAGAAATAGACGAGCTAACCATATAGATAGAAACTTCCTTATTCAAGAATCGCTTATGGTATTCGTCTAGGAATTCAAATCCGCTCATGATCGGCATATTGATGTCTAGCAGCAGAATACCTGGAAAAGCCTTCCGATTTTGGTCTAATTCATTAAGCAATCGCAAGGCACTTCTGCCATCTCTTTCGATATGCACAAGAGAATCAGGATAAGCACGTTGAATTATATTCTTGAGTACGAAGTTATTAACCTGATCGTCATCGATAATTAAAATCTCAATCACTTATCTAATTTTTTCAAAGATGGAGTTGAGCCATATTTATTCTTATAGCATTTCCCGAAGTACGACAAACTCTTGAATCCCAAATAAAAGGCAATTTCTTTAATTGGGGTATCCTCATTTTTAAGTAATTCATTGGCTTTAACCAATTTTATCTCGTTTATGTATTTTACGGGGGTTAGTCCTGCTTTATCTTTTACAATAGCTTCGAGTTTAGTATAGCTCATACCCATATCAGCGGCCAAATCGGGTATGCTAAAATTCTTGAATTTGTATTTGCGCACCACCAATGAGTCGATCATAGCGAGGGCGGGATCTTTTACAGGAAGAGCCGTTTTCTGATCAAGATCTATACTGTAGATCTTCGATAGGAATTCTTGCTTTCGGAGAATATTGTTTATTCTACTTATCAGAACTTGAGCGCGAATGGGCTTTACTAAGTAATCATCGGCTCCCAGTTCATAGCCTTGGATAAGATTGTCATCTTGACCCAAAGCGGTGAGGAGAATAATTGGAATTCTCTTCCATTCTGGATTTTCCCTTATGGCTTTAAGCAGCTGATATCCATCCATACGAGGCATCATAATATCGGAGACTACAATGTCTGGTTTAACATCCTGAAGTTTTTCAACGGCATCTTCCCCGTCGACCGCTGGAGTTACCTCAAAGTATTCAGATAGCAACATATCCATGCTTTCTAGCAAGTCTTTGTTGTCTTCTACTATCATTACTTTCTTTTTCATCATAAATGGGTTGAGGGCTTATCGATAGAGTAGGGTAAGTTAACATGAAAAGTAGTTCCTTTTTCCAACTCGCTGGTAGCATAAATTTTTCCCTTGTGAAGCAGCACAAATTCTTGAATTACGGCAAGAGCAACGCCTGTTCCTTCGGCGTTCATTATTGCATTTTCTGATCTATAAAAAGGCTCAAAGATTCTCTTTAGTTCGTGAGAAGGAATTCCCATGCCCAAGTCAGAAACCTTTATTTGCAATTCATCGTCCAGATACTCAATGTGCAATGCCACTGGATCTTTTTTTGAAGAATATTTTCCTGCATTGTCTAAAAGGCTAGAGAGAATGTATTGAATCATTTTGCGATCGCCCACAAAACTCCTTTCTTCGCCTTGTATCTCTAATTTAATTCTATTTTTTCCATAGGCTTCACCCAAACCTTCAATTACATCTTTTGAAAGCCCAACAATGTTGAGCTGAACGGGATTAAAGGGTTCTTGGCCATTGTTAATCTGCCTAAAGCGAACTATATCTCCAATGATCTCATTGAGTCTATTAACCTGATTTTGAAATTTGGCAAATACATCCAAGTATTTTTTGTCTAGCTTATCTTGCTTTGCCCATTTCTTTAAGATATCTGTTTGCATTTGTATAACGGCCAGCGGCGTTTTAATCTCATGAGAGGCAATTGCAAAGAGACTAGACCGCAGTTCGTTCACTTCTTTCTCCTTGGACCATGCACGAATGAGGTCTTCCATGAGAAGGACGCTTTCGGTTACATTTGAGTTAACCGATACTGCAAATTTTTCGTCAGATTCAGGAAACTCAATATTTTCAATCCATTTACTGCTAACCCAAACCACTTGGTCGTTCTTGCTTTTGAGCATCAATCGAATTTCTGTGTTCGGTCGATAGAGCATTTTTCGAAAGAGCTCTTCGGCCATATCTGAGTGAAATTCTTCAGCGATATAGTCGAAGAGTTCGTTTCCAAGAAGCTCTTCTGGCTTGTACCCAAGCATGTCCAATGAAGAATTCGATGCAAAAACAATCGATCGATCTTCTTGTCTATGAAGGCAGATTAAGTCAGTAGCATGAAGCTTCAAAATGTTGAAAAAAACATTTTCCAACTGATCGCTGGAATAGGGTTTCTTCTTCAATTTAGTTGAAGGCGGGTTTGCTATGGTTTCTTTCTCTGCCAACAAGCTTATGGGGGTTAAGAGAATAGATAATTTTTGGCGTAGTTGATCAGATCAACCAAGTTTCGCGCTTGCAGTTTATTCAGTAAGCGCTGTTTGTAGGTGCTTACGGTTTTGTCGCTGATTCCTAATTCCTCCGAAATGTCTTTATTGGATTTACCAATAGACAAAAGCTGCAACACTTCGCTTTCACGTGTAGAAAGTTTGATTTTTCTAGCACGAATTTTTTCTTCGATTATGATCTTGTGAATCGACTCATCAAAGTGTAATTCTCCTTGGTAAACCGATTTAATGGCTTTAATCACCTCCCTTGGATCCGCTTCCTTATTTATATAACCCAATGCGCCCATTTTTCGAACGGTAGGTCCATATAAGTTTTCAGGATGCATTGAAAGAATAATGATTTTCAAATCAGGAAAATCATCTGCCAAACTTCGAAGAACAGTAATTCCGTTCATCTTTGGCATATCGATGTCAAGTAAAAGAATATCGGGATTAACCGCATCTAATAAGGCTGGCAGCTCATCTCCATCGACTGCCTCTCCTACTAGTTTTACCTCATCATCGAATTTTAAAAAAAGATCTAAACCTCTGCGAATGATCGCATGGTCATCTGCGATTACGATGTTTATCATAATTTACGTAGTATAATTAGTTCCACTCCTTGCGCTAATGTACGTTTTGTAATAGAATATATGCAAGAGCAACAAAAAATATTGAACGGAGCCATCGAAAAGAACCAAAGCAACAAAGCATCTTATTATATTGCTTTCTGAATAAGTATGCTAAATCTCAGCTCAAACAGCAGCCTATCGCAGACTGTTTTTGTTATGATGGTTTTTATTTTCAAACCTTAATATATGTTTCTAACTATTTTATTACTGTCGTCTTTTACCGTCATACTTGTGGTAGTAATTTATTCTATCCGACTAAAAAGGAAGCTAGACATCGTAAGAGCCGAGCGATTGAAGGTGGAATTGGAAAGAGATAATATGGCTGAAAAGTCATTCAGACAATCGAAACTCCTGGCGCTCTTAACCCATCACATTATGGGTCCTCTTAATTACAATCATAAGATGATTGAGCTAATGGTAGAAAGACCTGATAAAATTAATCCAGAAGAAGGTCAAGTTCATTTGAACTTGATTGCCCAAAGTCTGGGCGAAATGCAGTACACACTGAGTCAATTAATGGATTGGGCCAAAGCGCAACACGGCCACAAAAGGGGTAGCATAGAAGATCATCCTTTGATAGATCTATTTGAAAATGAACTTGAATTTATTCGTCCACAGGCGAATTGGAAGTCCTTAGAAATTTCCATTGAATGCAATCCTTCTTGGGTGATAAAGACCGATTCAATGGTCTTTCATTTAGTCTTTCAGAATTTGCTTTCCAATGCGATTAAGTTTTCAAAAAAGGGAAGTAAACTGCAATTATTGGCACTACTGGATGAGTCTTATTTAAAGGTGGGTGTAAAAGATGAGGCGGGAGGTGTAGAGCCCGAGATTGCTAAAAAGATATTTTCCAAGTCCAACCATCTTCCAGCCAAGGGTACAGAAAATGAGATTGGATCGGGTATGGGTCTTTTATTGGCCCAAGACCTTGCTGAAAGTCACGGATTAGCGATTGAGTTGGAAACAGATAGCAATGGTAGTTTTTTTTACTTGCGAGTTAAACTCGAAGATGAGTAGGAAGCTGACAGACAGGGATGGGTTGCATTTTGTGCTGATTGGCTTTATTGAGTCGAGTAAAGATCTCCATCACTTCCAATTCTCTTCCTTCTAAACCCTCGGTACCCAGCTCGTTTTCATGTCTTTCCATTGCCCATTCCAGCTCGGGATAACTGGCTCCAATTTGGTCTTCGTCTGTTCGGTCATCTCCCCATAAGCCATCGGTTGGAGGCGCTACCAATATGCTTTTTGGAACCCCAATTTCAGCCGCTAATTGAAAAACTTCTGTCTTGGTTAAGTCGGCAATCGGACTAAGATCTACTCCGCCATCACCGTACTTCGTGTAGAAACCTACGCCAAAGTCTTCCACCTTGTTACCCGTGCCAGCTACTAGGCGTTTGTCTGCTCCTGCTAAGAAATAAAGGCAGGTCATTCGAAGTCTTGCCCGAGTATTGACTTTTGCCATTTCTGTTAGTTCGTGATTTAAACCTTTTGGAAATTTGGTCAGTAAGAGCTCAAAGCTTGGACTAAGGTCTATCTCATGATACGATAAAGTGTCTGGATATGCCTTCTTGAGATTTTCAATATGCTCATTTGCACGACCTACCTGAGATGCTGCCTGATGGATAGGCATAGACACACAAAGGGTTGGAAGCCCCGTACGAGCGCACAAGCTGGAAGTTAAAGCAGAGTCTACACCCCCACTAATTCCCACTACAAAACCATTCATACCGGCATTAAAAGCATAGGATTTAAGCCAATCCACAATATAATCGATGGTTTGATCTGGCTTCAGGCCGTTCTTCTTTGCATTCATTCTTCTTGTAATAACCAGATTTCGAGATCTTTTATGAAAGCAGCTAACTCAAGTTTACTCATGGGTTTGAATTCGCCCTGTCTATGTTTTACGTCAATTTTCGTGTGATAATCGGTTGCAGGTACAATTCGGAACTGCAATTTTCCGGCTTGAGAGGCCATTTCTTCTTCTCTCTTCCGGCTGATTTTGTGTTTGCTCTCTTTGCCTCCTGAACTGGCTTGAGATTTTTGATTCTCAGAATAATGCAGTGGTGCCATCCACCGATACATTTTTTTGTAAACGGTATTGTATGATTTGCTTACTACAATAGAATGCCAGTTGTAATCTACTCCTTCTTTAGTTTGCCCGAGAACTGTTGCTTGGAGGCAAAAAATGGCAATGATGAAGGTGAAAATAGAAGACCTATGTCGAAAGCTAGAGTTCATTAGAACATAAAACCGAGGTTAAATACTATACTTTGAAGTCGGAAATTGTCTCTTTTTCCCACCCACTGGCTTTCTTGCAAGGCATCGGATAAGCCTATCATATAGTCAATTCCAAAGAAGACAGCAGATCCACCGTCTATGGCATACTCTGCGCCTGCACCAACGAGAAAGTTCACTTGTGCTGGGGTGAAGAAATGATCTGGGAGATCCGCATCAAGGGGTTCTGGGTTTAGATTAACGGTTTCTTTTGTACGGAAGGTAAAGGTGCCTCCGAATTTGGCGTAGTAACTCATTCGATCAAATTGGGCCGTTTTGAGTTTGAAATAGGCTGGTATCTCAATCATGCTGATTTTATACTCTCCAAGGGTATCGCTTAGATTAATACTTCCTCCCCGAGTGGCGTAGTTAATTCCAGACGAAAAAGCGTAACGCTCGGAAAAGAAATAGTCGGCAACCATTCCAAATCCAAACAGAAATTTACCACCTGTAGTGGCGTTATCTGAGTTGGTAGTAAACCAGTTGCTGGCTGGAATGACCTGAAGACCAAGTTTAAACTCTTGCGCTCGAAGGTTCTTTGGGCTTGTGAACAATGCAAGGGTTAGAATTAATAAGATAGAAAGTTTAGTTTTAATCATAATGAAGTTAATTTTGACCAAAAGTAGAGATATGTCGGCAGCATCCTTCCGACTTTTATTGGGAATTTGTTTTTTATTTCTTTTACAAGCTTGTAAAAACGATCCATTTGAGGTTTCTCTTGATTCGGTAGACAGCAAGGTGGAAGTTAAAAGGTTTGATCAGGCTTTCTTCGATTGCGATCGAAAGAACCCGGATACCTGCATTTTTACCTTGAAAAGCGAGTTCAGTCCCTTCTTTCAACAAGGTGATCGAAGATTTTGGCGGCTACAACGAAATGATTCGCTTTTAAACTCCTTATCAAGAAAAGCCAAGACGATTGAAGATCAGTTCGAAGATGCCTTGGAATTGGCAGTAGATGTCTTGAAGCGCTATAAGTACTATTACCCTAAGGCGCCAAACCACACAGTATATACCTATTTGTCACCGCTCGACTTTGAATTTCCTCTCTTTATAGCGGATTCACTCGTATTTATTGCTTTAGACCAGTATTTATCTTCTACAAGCACTTTCTATGCTTCCCGTCCTTCTTATCAGTCTTTCAGGAAAGACAGCAAATTTATTTCTCTCGATCTAGCCGAAGAATTGGCCAGAATGCACAATCTTAGAAACCAAGATACCCGCGACTTACTTTCTGATATGATTTACGAAGGAAAGCTAGTGTATATGTCTCGAGCTTTGGAGCCCTACAGATCGGAGAATGATTATTTGCGGTATTCAAAAGAGGATTGGGAATTTTGCATGGCCAATGAGGCAGACATATGGTCTTATCTAATTGAACAGAATTTATTGTTTAGCAGCGATGAGGATGTAAAGAGAAGGTTGATCTTACCAGCGCCTTTTTCTAAGTTCTATTTACCCATCGATGCCGAGAGCCCTGGAGAAATTGGGCGATGGGTTGGATATAGGATTATATGTTCATTGATGGAGAATGAAGATATGAGTCTTCAGGAGATGATGCAGCTGAAAGATGCTCGATGGATATTAAAAAATGCCCGATACAAGCCATGACAAAAAGAACAGATATTGCCCTTAGGATCGATTTAGATGAGAACAAAGTGCCTGAAACCATCTTTTGGGATGCACCGGATGGAGGTGTGAAAAATGAGGAGGCCTCAGCTGTTTTTCTTTCCATCTGGGATCCAAAGGCCAAGGATACCTTGCGAATAGATCTATGGACTAAAGAAATGCCGGTAGACGATATGAAGCGCTTTTTGCATCAGACACTCCTGAGTATGGCTGATACCCTAGAGCGCGCTACAAACCAAGAGGAAATGGCCATAGATATGCGCGATTTCGCCAAGTACTATGCCGAAAAATTAGATCTGATTAAAAAGAAAGCTTAGAAACGATCTTTCAAGGCTTCGTTCCAATGTTTTATGTAGCCGATAATATCTTCTTTACCTAGGTTGGAAGTAGACGAACTTATAAACATGGTGGGCAATTCTTCCCAGTGTTTCAACATGCTTTTGTCAAAAGTTGCCCTATTCTTTTGAAGAGCAGAGGAAGAAAGTTTATCTATTTTGGTAAAGACGATGCAGAATGATAAACCTGTTTCGGCTAAGTATTCCATAAACTCTTGATCGTTCTTTTGAAGATCGTGCCTACTGTCTATGAGTACAAATAGGCTAACAAGGTTATCGCGATTTTCGCAATAATCTTTAATTAATTTTTGGAAAGAGCTTCTTTGCTCCTTAGAAACGCCAGCATAGCCGTATCCAGGCAAATCGACCAAATACCATTCTTTGTTGATTGCAAAGTGATTGATCAGCTGTGTTTTGCCGGGTTTTCCAGAAATTTTCGCTAGATTTTTTCTACCCGTAAGCATATTGATCAACGAGGATTTACCCACATTAGACCTACCAATGAAGGCATACTCTGGCTTATCGTTGGGAGGGCACTGAGTATAATCTGAGCTACTTTTTAGAAACTCTGCTTGAATGCTCTGTATCACCCTACTCTACGCTTGAGGAAATCGTATAAAATTTCGTTGAATTTATCGGGTCTTTCCATCATGGCTGCATGCCCACACTCTTCTACCCAATTGAGCTCAGAATCAGGGAGTAATTCGTGAAACTTAACCGCAACATCTGGAGGAGTAACGGCATCCTGCCGCCCCCAAATCAGGCAAATTGGCATTTTTAAATGCGGTAAATCGGGAGCCATATTATGGCGAATGGCCGATTTAGAAAAGGCAAGAGTTCGGATAACCCGATTGCGATCGTTTACACTAGCAAAAACTTCATCTACCAATTCTTTGGTAGCCACCGCTTTGTTGTAGAAGACGTCTTCCGTCTTCCTTTTTATATATTCATAATCGCCTCTTCTCGGAAAACTATCTCCAAAGGCGTTTTCATAAAGCCCAGAACTTCCGGTGAGAACCAAAGAATTTACACGTTCTGGATGATTTTTGGAGTATACCAAACCAACATGACCTCCTAAGGAATTTCCTAAAAGGGTAATGTTTGTTAAGTTCTTGTACTTAAAAAAACTTTCCAAATATTTTGAAAGGCTATTTATGTGCGTCTTAATAAGGGGAAGAGTATACATGGGCATTTCTGGTAAAATGACCCTATATCCTTTCTCCGTAAAAAATTCATAAACGCTATCGAAATTGCTTAGGCCACCCATCAATCCGTGCAAGAGAACAATGGGATGACCCGTGCCTCCTTCTACGTAACTGAATCCGCCTTCCTCTTTCCTTTCCGCTAACATTTCTATAATAGGTTAAGTTGTCAAATATAAGAATGCTTCAATTAAGATTTTCAAAGCCTTTCGGATTCCTTATAGAATGAATTTTTTCCCCTTTTTTCAACAATGTGGTAAGAAGTGGGAAAAAGTGGTGAGATTTGCCATAGATTTGATGTGAATTCCAAAAGGGGAGAATAAATGCTGACTATCAACGGGGTACATGAGTGCAAGGCCGACGCCAAAGGGCGTGTGGCTCTGCCTGCTCCATTGCGAAAGCAGTTAAATGATATTATTTCCGAGGGATTTGTTCTGAAGCGATCGGTTTTTCAGCCCTGTTTGGAGCTCTATCCAATGCAAGCTTGGAATCAAGTTATGACCAAAGTGAATCGCTTAAATCGCTTTGTAAAAAAGAACAATGATTTTATTCGGCGCTTTTCAGCGGGGGTAAAAATCATCGAATTAGATAATAATGGAAGAATTCTCATTCCCAAAGATCTGCTTCAATTTGGCGGTATAGAGTCTGATTTGGTTTTGGCTTCGGCGGTAGATATAATTGAGATTTGGGATAAATCGGCCTACGAGCAATCTGTAAGCAATGATTCTGCTGATTTTGGTGCCTTGGCGGAGGAGGTGATGGGCGAACTCAAATACGATGAGCCCGATGTATCATGAACCCGTTTTACTGAATGAGTCGGTCGATGGCCTTGCGATAAAACCCAATGGCGTCTATGTCGACTGCACCTTCGGAGGAGGAGGTCATTCTAAAGAAATATTGAGTCGGTTGAATGAAGAGGGAAGGCTATACGCTTTCGATCAAGATGCAGATGCCGCAAACAATGCTATAGACGATTTGCGCTTTTCGCTTTTACCTATGAATTTTCGCTTTATCGAGAGAGGCCTTCGGATTCACAACCTCCGAAAAGTAGATGGTATTTTGGCCGATTTGGGGGTGTCTTCCCATCAGTTCGATACAGCGGCGCGTGGCTTCTCCTTGCGTTTTGATGGGCCTCTAGACATGCGTATGAATACGGCGTCTAAACTTTCGGCAGCGGAACTTCTTATGCAGGTAGATGAGCCCGAACTCATTCATATCCTTCGCACCTATGGCGAAATACCCAATGCCAAAAGATTGGCCACTGCCTTGATTGAAAGACGAGGTTCTCAGCCAATAAAAAGCACTTTTGAGTTAGTTGACCTCCTCAATGGTTTTTCGCCAGTTCAAAAAAGACATAGTTATCAAGCACAGGTTTTTCAGGCGTTACGCATTGCAGTAAATGAAGAATTAGAGGCCTTACGGGCTTTGTTAGAATCCAGTTTAAGCTTGTTGGATGAAGGAGGTAGACTCTCCATTATCTCTTACCATTCCTTGGAAGATAGAATGGTAAAACGTTTTGTAAAAGAGGGTTGGATGGATGATGAGGCCCAAAGAGATGCATTCGGTCGAAGGCATTTTCGCTTTCAACCCGTCCACAAGAAAACCATAGATCCCTCGGAAGAAGAAATTGCAAGTAACCCAAGAGCTCGCTCTGCGCGATTAAGGGTTGCTGAAAGAGTAGAGCTGTGGAAATGAAGAGAAGAGAAAAATGGTCAAAGGCTCTAGCCGATTTGGTTCAAGGCACGTTTCTGGTAAACGATAGCGCAAGAGCCATCTATCCATTCGTCCTTTTTTTAGGCGGATTGGCGGTGATCTCTATCTATAGTTCTCACAGCGCAGACAGCAAGGTGTACACCATGTCTAAGCTGCGAAACGAAATGAAAGAACTCAATTCTGATTATATAGAAACCCGAAGCAAACTCATGGAAGTGAGCTCTGAAACCAAGGTTTTAAATCGGGCTAAGCAGTTAGGTCTCATTCGAAAAGAAAATCCACCCATCAAAATCGTTTTGACGGATGAGTAACGAACAAAAGCAAATACTTCACAGACTCTATTGGCTTTCGGTACCTCTCATCATTTTGGCGATTGCTATTATTGTAAAGTTGGTTCAGATTCAATGGTTGGAAGGGCCTGAACTGCGTGCTCAGTCTGAGAAAGATGTAATCAAGAACATTTCTATAGAGGCTAGAAGGGGAAGTATTTTCTCTTCCGACGGAAAACTTTTGGCTACCAATATGGCGGCTTACAGCATTCATTTCGATCCTACTACCGCCACCTCTGAAATCTTCGATAAAGGGATAGACTCGCTTTCTCTGGGATTGGCAAAGATTCTAGGACAGAAATCAAGTGCTCAGTGGAAGGCTTTATTGAGGTCTTCTCGCAATCAAGGAGACCGTTTTGTAACCTTATCTGCATCGGTAGATCACGGAACCTTAAAGCAATTAAAGGCGCTACCTATTTTAAGAGAAGGAAGATACAAGGGCGGATTTTTATATAATCAAAAGAATCACAGAAAACTTCCTCTTGGTGCTATTGCAGAAAGAACCATTGGTTTTGATGAGACCTACAGACGCACAGGTTTGGAAGAGGCCTACAGCGATGAACTTAAAGGAACCAATGGTTCTAGATTGGCTCAAAGAATATCAAAGTCGTATTGGAAGCCCTTAACAGATTACTACAGCCAAGAACCTGAAGATGGACTAGACTTGGTGAGTACTATAGATAGTCGTTTACAAGATATTGCCAACGATGCTTTGCTCAGTTCGCTCGAATACTACAAAGCAGATCATGGTTGTGTTGTATTAATGGAAGTATCTACTGGGAAGGTGCGTGCTATAGCTAATCTAGGAAGAAATTCGAACGGATCGGGCTATTACGAGAAAAGAAATTACGCTGTTTGGGAAAGCACAGAACCGGGCTCGACATTTAAAACTATTGCCCTCATGTTGGCGCTAGAAGATGGAGTTGTGGATACTTCAACCCAAGTGAATACCGAGAACGGACTGTATACTATCTATGGCGAAAGGGTAGAAGACAGTAATTATCGCAATGGAAAGGGGGGATATGGAATTATCAGCTTGGGAAAAGCCTTCCAAGAGAGTTCCAATACTGGAATTGTAAAGGCCTTATATCCCTTATACAAGAATAACCCAGAGCAGTTCGTAGACCGACTGTATGCTTTGGGCATGAACAAGCCTTTGGGAATAGATATAAAAGGAGAGGGAATGCCTAAGATTCCACATCCAAACGATAGAAAGGCTTGGTCTGGAATTAGTCTGCCCTGGATGATGTTCGGCTACGAAGTGAGTTTTACTCCGCTTCAGATCCTTGCCTATTACAATGCCATAGCCAACAACGGGGTATTAGTGAAGCCACAGTTTGTAGAGCGCTTTGAGAAAATGGGGAGCACTGTAAAGGATATCCAACCTGAGATACTCAATCCATCCATCTGCTCGAAAGGAACTCTGGTTCAATTGCAAAGTCTTTTAAAAAATGCATTAGAAAAAGGTACAGGAAAGAGTCTCAAACACGACTTATTTCAAATGGCTGGAAAAACGGGGACAAGTCAAAGTCAGTATTGGTTGGGAACAGAAGGGCAATCGTACCAATCTTCATTTGTTGGCTATTTTCCCGCAGACAATCCTAAATATTCTTGCATTGTAGTGGTTCAAAAGCCCGATAAGACCATTGGGTATTACGGAGCCAAAGTAGCAGGTCCTGTTTTTAAGGAAGTAGCTATGGCCGTACACAGACTTAGTCCGCTTGAATGGACTGAGCCACAGAACACACATTATGCCTACGACTCATCAAGAAGAGAGAGTGTAGAGAAGAGTTTGGAGATTAAAAAAATGCCCAATCTCAGAGGCATGCGCCTAATGGACGCCATCGAATTGATGGAGAACAATGGATTAAAAGTAAAGTTGGAAGGCTTCTCTGGAAAGGTTTTGCGCCAATGGCCCGCAAGCGGAGAGTCTCTAAATGCCATACCTACGGTAATAATTTACGCCGGATGAAGCTACTAAAAGACATACTCTATAAGGCAGGAATGGAGCGGCTGGAAGGTTCGCTTCAATTGGCTGTGAATACCCTTGCTTTTGATTCTAGAAAAGTAACAAAAGACTGCTTGTTTATAGCGGTGAAGGGAACTTCTGTAGATGGGCATCAATTTATAAATCAAGCCATTGCACAAGGGGCTATTGGCATTGTGGTGGAAGAGTGGCAAGAAGGTGTTCCTGAATCTATAACACAGATTCAGGTGAAAAACACAGCTCGATCGCTCGGAATCATTGCTTCTAATTTTTATGGAAATCCCTCCGAAACAATGGAAGTAGTGGCTGTAACTGGCACCAATGGCAAGACTACGGTGGCTAGTTTGCTGCACAGTTTAGCTATCCATCTCGGATACAAGGCGGGATTGCTTTCTACCGTGGTAAATAAAATTCATAGACAAGAAGTAGAGGCAACCCATACAACACCGGATGCCTTGCAAATGCAACAACTGCTTTCGAGAATGCAGGCCGCGGGATGTAGATATGTTTTTATGGAGGCCAGCTCGCACGGCATCGACCAAGAAAGAATGGCAGGCATCAAGCTCGCTGGAGCACTCTTCACCAATATTACAAGAGATCATCTCGACTACCATCAGACTTTCGAGAACTATATCAACGCCAAAAAGAAACTCTTTAACGATTTACCTTCTTCCGCATTTGCACTCACCAATGCAGATGATCGTCATGGAAAAACCATGCTGCTGCACACTAAGGCGAAGCAGTTTGGCTACGGAATTAAAACGCCTACCGACTACAAGGGAAAAATTCTCGAAATGCACTTTAATGGCTCCCTCCTCGATTTCGATGGCGAAGAGTTCTGGTCGGGCCTCATTGGCGATTTCAATGCCTATAACCTTTTGGCTATTTATGGGGCTGCCATCCAACTAAAAATGGCAAACGGACACGAATTGCTTTCGGCTATGAGCTTGCTTAAGCCCGTAAATGGCCGCTTTCAGTATTTAAAAGGTCCTAAGGAAATTACAGGAATAGTTGACTACGCACATACGCCGGATGCACTTAAAAATGTGGCTTACACGCTTAAACAACTAATAGAAAAAGGACAGAGATTGATCGTAGTGATTGGCTGCGGTGGAAATCGCGACAAGGGGAAGCGTCCTGAAATGGCTAAAGTAAGTGTGGAGTTTGCTAACAGGAGCATCTTCACTTCAGACAATCCTAGAAACGAAGATCCTGAGGCTATTCTCGACGATATGGAAGCGGGATTAGATATGGCAGAGAGAAGCAGAGTTCTTCGAATTAGCGATCGGAAACAGGCCATAAAGGCAGCCGTCATGATGGCTGAGCCAGGCGATGTAGTCTTAGTTGCTGGCAAGGGTCATGAGAACTATCAGGAGATTCAAGGAGTAAAACATGCTTTCGACGATTTAGAAGTACTCACGGAAATCTTTAAAACCCTAGAGGCCTAATGCTGTATTACCTATTCGAATATCTAGATAAATACTACGATATACCTGGAACAGGTGTATTTCAGTACATCACTTTTAGAGCGGCAATGTCAATTATTGCATCGCTTCTAGTTTCACTGTTGTTGGGGAAAAGGGTAATTCAATACCTGCTGCGGAAACAAGTAGGCGAAAGCATTCGCGATTTGGGTTTGGAAGGTCAAAAGCAAAAGAGCGGAACGCCAACCATGGGCGGATTGTTAATTCTATCGGCTATTCTTATTCCAACTCTTCTCTTTGCACGATTGGATAATATCTATATCCTCTTACTCATTATCAGCACTCTGTGGATGGGATTTATTGGCTTCCTAGATGATTATATAAAGGTATTTAAGAAGAATAAGCAGGGTTTACGCGGAGTATTTAAGGTTTTAGGGCAAATAGGATTAGGAATTATAGTAGGAGGGGTGTTGTACTTCCACCCCGATGTGGTAATTAAAGAGAAAACAACCCAAAGGCTCACAGCCGATGCCCCTCTTTTCGATGCAGCGCATAAGTCGACCAAAACAAGCATTCCATTTTTAAAAAATAACGAGCTCGATTATTCGGAGGCCGTAAGTTGGTTAGGAGAAGGTGCTGTAAAATGGTCTTGGTTACTCTTTATTCCCATCGTTATTTTCATTGTAACAGCCGTATCCAACGGAGCCAATTTAACCGATGGCATCGATGGATTGGCTACAGGTGTTTCGGCTATAATTGGAGTAACCCTGGGTATTCTGGCCTATGTATCGGGTAGTATCGTCTTTGCTGACTACTTGAATATCATGTATATACCCTACTCAGGAGAGATGGTAATCTTTATGGCTGCTTTTGTAGGGGCCTGTATTGGGTTTCTCTGGTACAATGCCTATCCGGCTCAAGTTTTTATGGGAGATACAGGTAGTCTAAGTCTAGGTGGAATTATCGCTGTTTTCGCAATAGCCATCCGAAAAGAGTTACTCATACCTATTCTTTGTGGAATTTTCTTGATCGAAAACTTAAGCGTGGTATTGCAGGTGAGTTATTTCAAATACACCCGCAAGAAATTTGGTGAGGGTAGGCGTATTTTCAAAATGTCTCCTCTACATCATCACTACCAGAAACTAGGCTTACACGAATCTAAGATTGTTACCCGCTTTTGGATTGTGGGAATTATGCTAGCTGTACTAACCATTGTAACTCTTAAGCTGAGATGAACAAGGTTGAAATACTCGTTTTGGGCGGAGGTGAAAGCGGCGTAGGTGCGGCCTTGTTAGCAAAAAAGCTAAATAAGCAGGTATTCGTAAGCGATAGCAAGGCCTTAAAACCTGTCTATGCCAAAGAATTGCAGCAAGCAGGCATTCCATTCGAAGAAGGTCAGCATACTGAGGATTTATTTTTTGGAGTAGAATGCGTGGTGAAGAGTCCTGGAATACCTTCTCATATTCCATTAATTGGGAGGCTAAAAGAACAGGGTGCGGAAGTTATTTCAGAGATAGAATTTGCATCAAGGTATACGAAAGGAAAGATAGTGGGTATAACCGGAAGCAACGGAAAGACCACCACTACTTTGCTTACTCATCACATTTTCAAGAAGGCCGGTTGGGATGTTGGACTGGCTGGAAATGTTGGGACAAGTTTTGCGCGATTGCTTGCAGAAGGAGATCATGATTGGTGGATACTTGAAATTAGTAGTTTCCAGCTCGATGACACCATTCATTTCCAACCTGATATTGCGATTCTAACCAATATCACTCCCGATCACCTCGATCGCTATGAGTACAAAATGGAGAACTATATGTCCTCCAAATTTAGAATTACACTTTTTCAATCAGAAGAGAGCAAATTCATCTATTGTGCAGACGACGAATGGACCCTCAAGGGATTGAAGTCACAGGCCCCAAAAGCGCAATTAATTCCTTTCACACTAAACTCAAGTTTAGCAGGAGAGGTTGGGGCATTTTATCAGCAAGGTCACATACAAATCGAATTTAATAAAGGGGAATCTATGAGCATTTACGAACTGGCTTTACAAGGCAAGCACAATACTTACAACTCAATGGCTTCCGCCTTGGCAGCCCGGGCAGCAGGCATTCACAGCGAAGCCATACGCGATGCCTTGGCAGACTTTGAACATATAGAACACAGATTAGAAACTGTAACTCAGATAGCGGGAGTAGAATACATCAACGATTCTAAAGCAACCAATGTAAATAGCACGTGGTATGCTTTGGAAAGTATAACACGCAAGGTCATTTGGATTGTGGGTGGAGTAGATAAGGGGAACGACTACAGTCAGCTGCTGCCCTTGGTTAAAGACAAGGTAAAGGCCATTGTCTGTCTCGGTTTAGACAACCAAAAGATCATCAACGAGTTTAAGAATGATGTTGAGATTCTCACAGAGGCTCAAAGTATGGAGGCCGCTGTACGCACTGCGCATAGTCTTGCAAAAAAGGGCGATTTGGTTTTGCTTTCTCCTGCTTGTGCAAGTTTTGATCTATTTGAAAACTATGAAGATAGAGGCAATCAATTTAAAGAATGCGTGCGTAAGCTTTGATCAGAATAGCTAAATACATTCGTGGCGATAGGGTCATTTGGACAGTAGCGGTAATCATGTCGCTTATGTCGTTTCTGTCTGTGTATAGTGCCAGCAGTAACATAGCTTTTAGCAATGGAGTAAGCCATATGACTTCCATTATGCTAAAGCATCTCATGTACCTAGTAACAGGATTTAGTTTGATGTATCTAGCACACAATATTCCCTATAAATATTATGGTGCACTATCGAAAATATTACTTCCAATAGCTATTATTCTTCTTGGAGTAACACTTGCACAAGGCACTACAATAGAGGGGGCTAATGCTGCTCGATGGCTGCGACTTCCGTTTGGTTTTAGCTTTCAAACATCTTCCTTCGCAAGTCTTGTTCTACTTACTTATATGGCTCGTTATCTGAGCAAGAATGCTGGGCGAAATCTGAGTTTAAGGGAGTCGTTTCTTCCGCTCTTATTGCCTCTTTTTATCGTTTGTGGATTAGTGCTTCCTGCCAACTTTTCTACAGCAGCTATTATTTTTATCATTGCGGTAATGCTCATGTTTGTAGGCTCCTATCCGATTAAAAACATAGTGATTTTATTGGGATCTGGGGTGGTAATGCTTGCCTTGTTTATTCTATTTGTGAAAGCCTATCCACAAGTTTCAAATAGAGTTAAAACCTGGGAGCAGCGCATAGACTCTTTTCTTTCGGGTGAGGCCGAAGTGAATTATCAGGTACACAAGGCAAAAATGGCTATAGCCGAGGGCGGCATTTTCGGAGTGGGATCGGGTAAAAGCGTACAGAAGAACTTCCTACCACAATCGAACTCTGATTTTATTTATGCGGTTATTGTAGAGGAATATGGAATGATTGGCGGCCTATCCGTGCTCTCGTTATATCTGTGGCTGTTTATTCGAATTCTAAAAGTGGCAACCAAAGCAACGTCTTTTTTTGGCTCGCTTCTAACCGTTGCTGCAGGATCTGGATTGTTGATTCAAGCTTTTGTAAATATGGGAGTAGCGGTGAATGTATTTCCGGTAACCGGACAAACGCTTCCACTCATTTCTGCAGGTGGATCATCTATTTGGATGACTTGCCTTGCATTGGGAATGATTTTGAGTGTAAGCAGAAGTTATATGGGTGAAGAAGCTGCTATAAGAATGACAGACGAAGATTTACCCGAAAACCCTTTTGAAACCGAATTGAGCAATGCCTGAGAAAACCCTTAGCTTTTTACTTAGTGGTGGAGGAACGGGCGGGCATATTTTCCCAGCTCTTAGCATTGCCGATGAATTGAAGCGGCGTTATCCCAATGCCATTATTCACTTCGTTGGCGCCAGCGACCGAATGGAAATGGAAAAAGTTCCAGCAGCAGGCTATTCTATTACGGGTTTGTGGATCAGCGGTATTAATCGTTCTGATGGATGGAAGAATATTTCCTTCCCTCTAAAACTATCGAGCAGTTTGTTAAAATCGATTCGAATTTTAACAAAGTACAAGCCAGCTGTTGTTATTGGAACGGGTGGCTTTGCCAGTGGAGCCTTGTTGTACTCTGCTCATTGGTTAGGCCATAAAACACTCATTCAAGAGCAGAATTCTTTTCCGGGTATTACCAATAAATGGTTGGCTCCTAAGGTCAATTCTATCTGCGTTGCTTTTGAGGGTTTGGAGAAATTTTTTCCTAAGTCGAAAATTCAACTTACTGGAAATCCCATCCGGAAAGAGCTTATCAATCCACTGCCCTTGCGCTCGAGTGCTTTGCAATCTTTTGGTCTAATAGATAGGCCCACACTTCTGGTTTTAGGAGGAAGTTTGGGAGCACGAAATCTAAATAAAGCGGTAAAGCAGATTTACCCAATTATAATTGAGGCCGGGTTTAATCTGATTTGGCAAACGGGAAAGCTCTATATAGAAGATTTGAAAAAAGAGGTTCCCGCAAGAAAGGGGCTATTTATGGAAGCATTTCTTCAAGATATGTCTTCGGCCTATTCAGCAGCAGATTTGGTGTTGTCTAGAGCAGGGGCAGGAACTCTTAGTGAATTAGCGGTGGTAGAAAAGGCCGCCATTTTAGTTCCTTCACCCAATGTAGCAGAAGACCATCAAACAAAGAACGCAGAAGCATTGGTTCAAAAGGGCGCCGCTCTGATGATCGCCGAACGAGATTTAGAAACGGATTTAGAAAGTTGCTTACTCGATTTACTTCGTAATGAAGAGAAAAGAAAAGAGTTGAGTAAGGCCATTTCCGAAATGGCAATGCCGAATGCTACCAAGGCCATTGTAGATGAAATTGAAAAATGGATTTGAGTATGAAGCTGAATAGCCACATATATATGCTGGGCATTGGCGGAATTGGCATGAGCGCTCTGGCAAAATACCTGCTGAGTAGAGGGTATAAAGTGGCAGGCTACGACCGTGTGTTTAGTCCTATTACAGATAGTTTAGTGGCATTGGGTGCGCAAATAAGTATAGACTCTTCTGTAGATCAAATTCCCCTAGAATTTAAAAAGAGAGGCTCTGTAACCGTTGTGTATACTCCTGCCATTTCAAAAACCCAAAGCCTTTATTCCTTTTTTGAGGAATCGAGTTTCCCTTTGATAAAGCGCTCAGAACTTCTGGAGCATATAACCCAGAATTCAGAAACTTGGGCCGTTGCTGGAACCCATGGTAAGACTACCACTTCTTCCATCTTAAGTCATTTGGCAGTAGAGCTCAAGGTGCAGCCATCTGCCTTTTTGGGCGGAATTCCAATCAACTACGCCACCAATTATATTCAAGGTGAGAGCAATGTTTGTATTGTAGAAGCCGATGAGTTCGATCGAAGTTTTCACAGGCTTTATCCGCATTCGGCCATCATTACCTCAATGGAGCCCGATCATTTAGATATCTATGGCACTGCCGAGGAGTTTGAAGAGGCGTTTCATCAATTCAGTCGCCAAGTGAGTCATACTCTTATCTATAATTTTGGTTTGCCTTTGAAGGGCATTAGTTATGGTTTGAAAGAAGGGGATCATCACATTGAGAATCTACGGATAGAAGATTCAAACTATTTCTTCGATTGGATCGGTCCTGGGTTTAGACAAGCTGTTTTTATGACTTATCCAGGACTTCACAACATAGAGAATGCCATAGCAGCTGCGGCCCTTTGCTTTTCAAAAGGATTCGATCCAAAGTCTATTGCATCGGCTATTTCCACCTTTAAGGGAGTTAAAAGAAGGTTCGAGTACCACATCCGATCAGAGAAGGCAGTGTATATTGATGACTATGCTCATCATCCTGGAGAACTGAAGGTTTTAATAGAGTCCATTCGCTCGCTTTACCCCAATCGGAAACTAACTCTTGTTTTTCAACCCCATCTCTTCAGTCGTACTCGTGATTTTATAGACGGTTTTGCCTCGGTGCTATCTCTATGTGATTCGCTGTGGTTGATGCCAATTTATCCGGCTAGAGAAGAGCCCATAGAAGGAATTAACTCAGAGGCTTTGTTGGAACGGATTATTTGCAAGGAGAAAAGAATGGTTTCTGCTTCAGAAATCCCTTTCTTAATCCAAAAAGAAAGGCCCGAATTGTTGGTCAGTGCGGGGGCGGGAGATATTGATCGCAGTATAGAACCCATCAAACAAGCGATTGAATTATGTTGCTGAAAAGAATAGGTCATTTCACACAATGGTTGCTTGCAGTGGTTCTGCCCTTTATTGTTCTTTCCTTTTCCAATGGAAACCAAGTGGTTAAGGCAGATAATTACAAGATAGAGCTCAAAGGGGATGTGGCATTTGTTATAGAAGAAGATGTTGTTAAAACAATTGAGACTCTGAAAGATAGCACTCAATCAATTAACATTCGACTGTTGGAAGAAAGACTTTCGGTAATGAATGGGGTCATTGAGGCTGAAGTATTTTCAAACTTGGGTAAGGAGTTAACGATTGTACTGCAACAGGGTACTCCCATTATCCGGCTCTTTGATAGTGGGCGCAGTTATTACTTGAATGAATTTGGAGAACAGATGGCTTTATCGCCATACTATTCGGCAAGGGTTCCTCTGGTTTCGGGTAGCTTAAATGGCGAGAATGAAAAACAAATACATGAACTTTTCATGTACATACGTTCTGATTCTTTGCTCTCAAAGCTAATTGATGCAGCAGAAGTAGATGCAAAAGCGCAATGGATTCTTTACTCAAACTTAAAGGGACATGAAGTTCTTTTAGGCGATATAAGTCAGTGGCAAGAGAAGCTAGAGGCATTTAAAGCCTTTTATTCTCATGTAGTTCTAACCAAAAAGAGGGAGGATTTTAAACGCTTAGATCTAAGATTCAAGTCGCAAGTGATACTGATCAACTAGAAGAATTATGCAAAAGAAGGATATATCTGTAGGCTTAGACATAGGTACAACGAAGATTGTAGCTATGATTGGCAAGAAGAATGAGAACGGTAAGTTGGAAGTTATTGCGATGGGTAAGGCGCGCTCTTTGGGCGTGCACAGAGGTGTGGTAACCAATATTGTACAAACCATAGATTCTATCAAAGCTGCGATTGAAGATGCTGAGCGCCAGGCAGACTTGAAAATTAATAGTGTAACGGTGGGTATTGCGGGACAGCACATCCGCAGCTTGCAACACAGTGATTACATTACTCGTACCAACGCAGACGATGTAATTAATGATCGCGATATAGACGCACTTGTAGCCAATGTGCACAAGCTGGTTATGTTACCTGGTGAGGAGATTATTCATGTTCTACCCCAAGAGTTTAGAATAGATGGGCAAACTGATATTCACGAGCCTAGAGGGATGTATGGCGGAAGATTAGAAACCAATTTTCACATTGTAGTAGGCCAAGTGGCTTCTATCAAAAACATTGGCCGATGTGTTAAAGATGCGGGTTTAGAGGTGGCTGATATTACCCTTGAACCATTGGCAAGCGCAGATGCTGTTTTGAGCCAAGAGGAAAAAGAAGCGGGTGTGGTCTTGGTGGATATAGGAGGTGGAACTTCGGATGTAGCCATTTTTAAAGATGGAATTATTCGTCATACTGCAGTTATTCCTTTTGGGGGGAATGTGATAACAGATGATATTAAGGAGGGTCTTTCCATCATTGAGAAACAGGCAGAATTACTGAAAATTAAATTCGGTTCAGCTTGGCCTGGGGAGAACAACGATAACGAAATAGTTTCAATTCCCGGTTTAAGGGGAAGAGAGCCAAAGGAAATTACACTTAGGAATCTTTCGAAGATCATTAATGCCAGAATGATTGAAATTATAGAACAGGTGTATGAAGAGATTAAAAACTATGGACATGAAGTTCAGAGTAAAAAGCTCATTGCCGGTCTAGTTCTTACAGGTGGAGGTTCGCAACTCAAGCATATTAAGCAACTTGTAGAATATGTTACGGGAATGGACACTCGAATAGGGTTTCCAAATGAACATTTAGCCAATGTTGGATTTGAAGAAGAATTGAGTAGTCCTCAGTTTGCTACGGCGGTGGGATTGGTATTAAAAGGAATGGAAAAGGCAGAGCTGCGAACCCCAGCAGTTAGTGATCCCAAAGCAGAAAAAATTGAAGCCTTGCTGCCAAAAGAACCTGAACCGGTGATAGAAGAACCTGTAAAGGAAGAGGTAGAAGCAAAACAAATTCAACCCAAAAAGAGACAGAACTTCTTCGATTCTTGGGCAGATAAGTTTAAAAGATTCTTAGACAGCGACGAATAACGACACATTAGACAATGACACAATGAGAGAGGAAAATTCAAACTTAGAATTCGATTTACCCAAAAATCAATCTTCGGCAATTAAGGTTTTAGGAGTGGGAGGTGGAGGCAGTAATGCTGCCAACCATATGTTCCGTCAGGGCATTAAAGGGTTAGATTTTATTGTCTGCAATACAGATGCTCAAGCGCTTAATTATAGCGCTATTCCGAATAAACTTCAATTAGGACTTACCATAACAGAAGGTCTAGGAGCTGGAGCAAATCCTGAAATCGGGCAGTCGGCTGCAGAGGAGAGCCTAGGCGAACTTATGAGCATGTTGGAGAATAAAACCAAGATGCTTTTTATCACGGCTGGCATGGGTGGTGGCACTGGAACAGGAGCTGCCCCAGTTATTGCTAAAGCAGCAAAAGAGATGGGGATTTTGGTGGTTGGAATTGTTACAAGTCCTTTCCAGTTTGAAGGGAATGTGCGACTTAAACAGGCCGAAGAAGGGATTGAGAAATTGCGTCAGGCGGTAGACTCTCTTATTGTTATTAATAATAATAAGTTGAGAGAGGTCTATGGCAATCTAGGCTTTAAAGCGGGCTATGAAAAGGCAGATGAGGTGCTTGCGACAGCGGCAAGAGGCATTGCAGAGGTAATTACACATCACTACACTACCAATATAGATTTACGCGATGCTAAAACCGTTCTGGCGGACAGTGGCACTGCCATTATGGGATCGGGTATATCTGATGGCGAAGGGAGAGCCCTAAAAGGTATTAAGCAGGCGCTTAATTCTCCATTGCTCAACGACAACAATATTAAAGGTTCTAAAAATGTACTTCTTCTTATTGTTTCAGGAGAAGAGGAAATTACCATTGATGAGATTGCTGAGATCAATGAATTTGTTCAACAAGAAGCGGGTGGTACAGCAAATATTATTCTGGGTATTGGGGAAGATGTTGAACTCAAGAGTGCGATTCGCGTAACCATTATTGCTACTGGCTTCTCTCCAGATCAACAGAGAATTGTGAACCAACGTCCAGTAGATAAAGTAATTCATCCGCTTAACGACGATCAACCCATTACGGTGGAGGTGCATAGCAAACCAATAAGCATGGATGCTCCTCTGCGGTCTTTTCAAACTCCTTCTACACCCAAAGAGATAAAGCCTGAGCCAAGTAAATTAGAGGATTCTGTGGGAGGAAAGATGCAGCAGAATGTAGCTCCAAAAGTGCAGCATTTGTTATTTGAGGAGGTTGTAGAAACTTCCACAACGAAGGTTACTCCAACCCAAGATATTTCTCTTTGCACTGATTCAAAAGAAGAAAGCAGGTCTGTAAATATTACCGATGAAATAAAGGAAGAAGAAAGCTTAGAGGCGGCGGCCTTTACTTTTGACTTTCTAGATATGGATCTCGAGGAGGAGAAAGAATTTGAGGAAATACGCAAACAACAAGTTCAAGCGGAGCCTACTCAGACTTTTATGCCTAAAGTAGAGGAAGAGATTTTAGAGCCAAAGTCTGAAAAAATAGAACCGAATGTACCGGTAGAACCGGTAAAAAAAATATTTGATTTAGGCGATTATCTAAAGCATGAAGAGCATTTGCTTGGAACGAGTTCAAAAGCAGAAAAGAAAGAAACACAGAATAGAGAGCCGGCTATAGAACTTAGAACAAAAGAGAGTCATACCACAATAGAAGCGCAGCCCACTAAATCGCCTCAAGGAAATCCATTTGATCAACCAATTAAGGAGGTAGAAAGAACGATGGCCGAAGATAGAAAGGCTAGATTGGAGTCGTTTAACTACAGCTTTAAGAATACGCTTCGAAATGTCTCCGACGCAGAAAATATTCCAGCCTATAAGCGCCAAGGAATTGACCTAGGAGAGGAGGATAAGTATTCCAACAAACAGACCGTAGGCCAAATGACCATTGAAGGAGATGGAAAGGGAGCTGCAGTGCGGAATAACAACCGATTTTTACACGATAACGTAGATTAATATGACATTTGAAGAGCGAATTACAGAAGATATGAAATTGGCCATGAAGGCCAAGGACAAGCAAGCTTTAGAGGCATTGAGAGCTATTCGTGCGGCAATTCTATTGGCTAAAACCGATGCAGGTTCTGAAGGTTTTAAAGATGAAGACAGCTTGACTCTTTTGCAAAAGTTACGCAAACAGAGGGTAGATGCGGCCGAAATTTTCCGCAAACAGAATCGAGCTGATCTCGCTGAGGTTGAAGAAAGTCAAACCGCTATTATTGAGCGTTATTTGCCAGAACGCATGTCTGCTGAGGCTTTGGCCGATCAGATTGCAGCTATAGTGAAGGAGCTTGGAGCTACGGGCATGGGAGATATGGGCAGAGTGATGGGTAAAGCGAGTTCAGAACTGGCTGGAAAAGCCGATGGGAAAGACATTGCTAATGCGGTGAGAGCGGCCCTTTCTTAAAAGGGAGGTTATTCGAAAGTGAAATTGATCATTATTGCACGCGTTCGCAAACTGCGAATTCCATCTACTAATAAGGTTCCATCCTGAACGAGAAGATCTTTCAGTCCGAAAGTTGCACGCAATTGAGGACTGAATTTGAAGTATTCAAAGTAGAAATCAATTCCTATCCCCAATTCATAGCCATAATCACCTTTGGTAATTTTAAAGAATTCATCGTCTTGAACATCTTGTTTGGATGCTAAATCGAAGGTGTATTTGAATCCACCTAAAAGATACCAACGGTAGTTGTCTATTCGGTCGCCTCTGAATTTAACTTCAAATGGGGCTTCCATATAAGACGATTCAATTTCCCTTAGTAACTCAGTTCGTTCGCCTGTAAAAGGGTCATCAACGTCGAAATAAAGAAAGCGAGTGGTGGTGGCATATCCCGGTAAAAAGCGGAGAGAAAAGTTGTCGTTAAGACGTAGGTCTGAGACTATGTTGATAGCGTAACCCGGATTTACTTCTGAACGTACACCATAAAACCCCGGGATTAAAACTAGATCGTAAGTATTAATATTGAAGTTACTATAATTCATTCCAAGGCAAAAACCGAAGTGCAATCCTTGAGTATCGTATTTCGGTTGATTCTTTAGACGATTCTGAGAGTATACCGTTTGCGAGAAACCCAAGCAATAAAGGATCAAATAAAGGGTTTTGCGTCTCATGCTTAAGGTGAACGTATAAGAACAGAACTTATTTTTCAGCGGTGTACATACTTGCCACGCCAAAAGTAAGTGGTTTCGACTGAGAATTCTTAAATCCACAATCCGAAAGTCGAGATAAAAATGCGGAGCCGTAAGGGAAGGCATCTACACTTTCAGGAAGATAACTATAGGCGCTCTGGTCTTTAGAAATTAGCTTTCCAATTCCAGGCAATATGTGCTTGCTGTAAAAACCATAGGCTTGTTTAAAGGGCGTTTTTTCTGGCTGAGAGAACTCAAGGACAATCAATTTACCCCCGGGTTTTAATACTCTGTACATTTCAGAAAGACCTTTTTCCAAGTTCTCAAAGTTGCGCACTCCAAAAGAGGCGGTTACCAAGTCGAAGGAATTAGAATCAAAGGGAATGTTTTCAGAATCACCATATTGCAGGTCTATCCGTTGGGCAAGTTTAGCTTTAAGTACTTTTTCCCTTCCAACCGCTAACATTCCTTTGGAAATATCCAAACCTATAATCTCCTTTGCCCCGGTGGCAGAAAGAGCCAATGCTAAATCCCCTGTTCCAGTGGCAATATCCAAAATACGCTGCGGATGGGAGGCAGATGCAAAGCGAACTACTTTCTTTCGCCATCCTTTATCGATGCCAAAAGAAAGAAGGTGATTTAAAAAATCATAACGGGCGCTAATATTGTCGAACATTTTAGCTACCTGTTCTTTCTTCGCCGAAGCGTCGTTCTTATACGGTTTAACTGTACTCATAATTTTAAAACAGAAACGGAGTCATATAGTTGACCCCGCTCTTTTATTGTAGCCCCGAAGGGAATCGAACCCCCACCTAGAGAACCGGAATCTCTTATTCTATCCATTAAACTACGGAGCCAAAAAAAATCACCCTAGTAGCCCCGAGGGGAATCGAACCCATATCTAAAGTTTAGGAAACTTCTATTCTATCCGTTGAACTACAGGGCCTCTTATTTATCTAATCATCAGTAGTTTATGTTTTAGGAAATGTTGTCTTTTGTTGTCCTAACAACAAATTGTTGTCCTTTTGTTGTCCTGTGTTCCTTACCTTTGAGGTGGGCGAAATTACGAATTATATGTCAAAGTCAGTTAAAGTTGTCTTCATCAAGCAATCCAAAGAAGCTGCTGAGGGAACTTTGTTTATCAGGACAATCGAAAATAGAAAATCAAGAAAAAAATCACTTGGGATAAAGCTCGATGAAAAGTCTTATCGACGATATTTTCTCGAAGACAAACAGAGATTTAGAAGTGATGCTCGCTTCAATCAAGCCGACGCCTACAATGATTTAATAGCTGAGCGACTTGAAGAAATATCCATCTATGAAGACAACCTTGACTTAATGCCCAATAAAAAGAAGTCCTTCATTGACTATTGGCGAAAGAAGATACATAACACTACAAACCATGGGACTAGAAGTAAGCACGTAGTAGTTCTGTCAAAACTTATTAAGTTTCTTCAAGAACGAGAGAAACAAGACTTGTTGTTTTTTGAAATAACGCCAAACTTTTTAGACGACTTACAACACTATTTAAGAACTGCGAAGGATCCTAAAAGGCTGAGCGATAATTCAGCAACTCATTATTTGAAAATAATCAAGTCAGTTATTTCTAAGGCAAGTAAAGACGATTATTACTCTTTCATAAAGAGCCCATTCAATTCGCTTGAATTAAAGTCTAAACCAGTTCGGAAACCTATACTTACACTCGATGAGGTAGATAGATTATTGAATACTCAAATGACAGATGCTCATTTGAATTTACATAGAAATATGTTTCTATTCCAGATATTTTCAAATGGTATGAGGGTATCAGATTTACTGCTTACACGAATTGGGAATTTCACAAATGGTAGGCTTGAATATACAATGTTCAAAACTGGCACTCCAATTAGTATGCCAATCAATCTGAATATGGCGTTCATTTTATCTGAATTGGCTGATTTTATGCCTCAGTATGGAGAATTCTTGAAGAAAGAGGAGGTTGAGTTAAGAGATGAGAATAATAAAATTCATTCGATCAACCTTCATAAATTGAGGAAACTCATTACAAAACTTAAAACAACTGTCTATACTTCAAGTCCTGTTGTCAATGCCTACTTGAAAGAAATGAATGAGAGGATTGATGCGAATATGGGCAAGCTCACAGACTATAAGGGTCATAGGATTGACATTGACAATTCAAAATTACGGGAGTTAATAGACTTGGAAGAAACACTTCAAAAAAAAGTAGATGTGGCCTATTTGAAGGCAACAAGTCAAGCTCTAAGTAAAGTGAGTAGAAAATCTGCGAAGGAGTTTCTTTTTCCCATATTAAGAGGAACAAATTTTGGCGCGTTCAAATCCAATGAAATTTCAGAAATGCAATATCGAAAGCTTAAACACGCCACTATTGTCTATAATCGGAATTTGAAAAAAGTTCAAGAAGCTTGCCGAATAGAGACTAATTTAAGTAGCCATATTTCGAGACATACTTTCACCAATTTACTTTTACAAATGGAAGGGGTCAATCTTTATGATGTATCACTTTCACTCGGTCACTCGAACATAAAAGTAACAGAGCACTATTTAAGAACTGGCTTTAATACTGAGAAGCTAGACGAGTTAAATACAGGACTGGCTGTAAAGTTCAGAAAATCCTAAACGAACTGCCTTCATTGACTGTCTAAGTCTCTTAGCTTTTTGATGAGGTAGAGCAAGTCTTCAAAGTAGGGAGATTGATGTTCTCTTTCAGAAAATCTTTTGGCTTTCTCAGAGATTGACTTACACAACTTGTCAATCTCTGAGGCTTGTTCTTTGTAGCTTTTTTGTTTCATATTCTATTCCTCTGAAAGTCCAATCTTCTTCACTTTTGAAACTGAGTTGTAGTGAAGTCCTGTGATTTTAGCAACCTCAACAATTTTGTAACCTTTCTTTAAGAGTTCAAGAGCCTTCTTGTTCTTTTCCTTAGACAAGAACTTCAATGTATCTTCTTTACTGCCTACTTTACGACCTAAGAACTTTCCTTTCATTTTAGCGATACGAATTCCTTCCATCTGTCTTTCTCTAATCTGATTTCGTTCCATTTCACCTACAACGCCCAGAATTGAGATAATCATTTTGGTTATAGAGTTCTCATTTCCATTCTTGTCAATAGTCGTAAGTCCTTGGCTGATGAAGTGAATAGGAATTTGTTTCTCTGTAAAAAAGTGAATTGTATTGATGATATCTCGAAGGTCCCGACCTAATCTATCAATCTGCCAAACATTCAAACTGGTTAAAACTCCGTTCTTGATTAGGTTCAATATCTCTTTTCCGCCTTCACGTTCAAAAAAAGCGATTGAACCGGAACACTTGTCTTCGATTACCAAATCGAAATCATCTTCTTGCAGTCTTTGACGATCTGTTTTCTGGTCTAAGCTACTCACGCGAACGTACAATGCTTTCATAACTCACAATTTTGAAGTACCCTGTATTTGAGTGTAAATATATGGATAAATCCATCCACGACCGCCTAAATTCAATGTTTTAGGCAATTTTCTTATCCACATTTTAACCTCTACTTCAAATTGCAGGGATAGACGATTCTTCTTATTTTTGACAACTGTCGTTTTAAGAAAACAATGGAAGAATCAAAAGGCGCTCTTAAGGGCGGAAGGCTGAGATGGAATTTATCATTGGTTAGCTTAAATCTGCTGCTCACACTCGAAAATTCTATTCGTGATGCTGATAGAACCAAACTCGAATGATGTAAAATCTTTTGGATAGTGTGCTGATGTCCATTGAACAAATAGCGCCAATATGGAAATGCTCGCTGCCCTTTGCTCCAGCGCGCTAGTTCTTTGAGCATTTCAATCCTTCCTTCTTTTAAGATTCCTAAAAGGAAGTTGCGCAGTGGAGAAGTTCGGTCTGTTGGTGAGAAGTCAACAAATATGGTTTGAATCACGAAAGGCACTTTGGGAAACTGTTTCATTGCCTTCAATGCCAATTCTGGTCTACCGAGATTAAAATGATGAATTACATCTGGTTGCTGACCATTTAAGGGCCATCTCTCTAGAAAAACGTGATGACCCAAGGCTTGAAGTTGACGGGCAATTGTTTCCATATGAAGCGTGTCTCCACCAACTTGCTCAAAAGCTCCGTACCTACTGGTATAAAAAATATTCACCCGCTCAAGGTAATTCGATCTTAAACATTCCAGTGAGACCGATCTAAACTTCTGTACTGAATGGCTTCTGCAATGTGGGAAGTTTGAATGGATTCCGAATCTTCTAGATCAGCAATGGTGCGGGCAACTTTTAAAATGCGATCGTAGGCTCTGGCAGATAATTGTAAGCGTTCCATTGCCTTTGACAATAAGTTCTTTCCTGTTTCATCAAGTACGCAGAAGTGTTCTATTTCCTTGCGTCCCATGGAGGAATTGGTATACTTTCCACTAAAAGGGGCCAAGCGATCATGTTGTTTAACTCTCGCCCGTTCTACCCTTTCTCTAATTGTTTGTGAAGGTTCACCGGTGGGGCGCTGGTGCAAAGCTTCTCGTTCCACCGGAGTGACCTCAATATGGAGATCGATACGATCGAGAAGAGGGCCGCTAATTCGTTGTAAGTAGCGTGACACATTGCCGGGTGCACATTGACATTCCTTCTCAGGATGGTTGAAATAGCCGCAAGGACAAGGGTTCATTGCAGCCACTAGCATGAATCGGGCGGGGTAGTCTACTACCGACTTTGCTCTTGCTATGGTCACAAAATGTTCTTCCATAGGCTGACGAAGTACTTCCAGAACCGTACGCTTGAATTCTGGCAATTCGTCGAGAAACAAAATCCCGTTATGGGCCAATGAAATCTCGCCAGGTTGAGGCTTGCTACCTCCACCTACCAATGCTACATCTGAGATGCTGTGATGTGGACTGCGGAATGGCCTTGAGCGTACCAATCCATGCACCCGATTGCTTCTAAAGGCCACAGAGTGAATTCGCGTGGTTTCTATAGCCTCTTCAAACTGAAGCGGAGGTAGAATGCTCGGCATCCTTCTCGCCAGCATGGTCTTGCCAGAGCCAGGCGGACCTATCATTAAAATATTATGTCCACCTGCCGCTGCTACTTCAAGCGCACGTTTCACACTTTCTTGTCCTTTTACATCAAGAAAATCTGAATGATCAGCCAGTTGAACAGCGCGGTCTTTCCAACTAAATGGCTCTGGCATAAGCTGACTTTTGCCATCGAGAAAATCTACCACTTCGGTTAAGGAAGAGAGGCCATATATTTCCAGACCCTCGACCAATGCCGCTTCTTCTGCGTTGGATTTCGGTAAAATCATTCCTCTCAAGCCAGTACGCTTGGCATAGAGCGCCATAGACAATGCACCATTCACAGGCTGCAATTGGCCATCTAACGAGAGCTCACCCATGATGAGGAAATCTTGAAAATAATCGGAAGCGCATTGTTCGGTGCAGGCCATGATGCCAAGGGCCATTGGGAGGTCGTAGGCAGAGCCCTCCTTGGGGATATCTGCTGGAGACATATTGATGGTGATCCTTTTTCCTGGGTAGCGAAAGCCGGAATTGATCATGGCAGAAAAAACGCGGAAGCTCGCTTCCTTCATGGCAGAATCTGGCAATCCTACCAAATAGAACTTAGTGCCTTTGATTACGTGAACTTCTGTTTGTACCCCTTGGGCTTCTATGCCACTTACGGCGCAGCAATGCAGTCTAACTATCATGGGGCTATTTTAGCCCAAGCTTTTGAAGTTCAATGCATTGAAAGTATACGAATACCGTATACTTCTACTGAAGCCAGTCAAAAGCGTAGGAGAAGCCTACTTGAAAGGTTACATAGGAATCTGGGAGGGCGTTATAGCCACGGGTGATTTTGGCGTTCGGACGACCGTTCTCTGCCGCTCGTGCAATGGCACGACGGCCTTCTCCTCCCATATCGCTTAAGCTTGTTGAAGCAGGAGGATTGTCTAAATAATCATCAATATTCCCCCCATAATAATAACCGTCACTCATGTCATCTAGATAATCAGTACTAGTAACATTTAGGGCTCCTTCAACAAAAAGACTCATTTTTCCCATCGTCCATCTTAACCTAGCCATTCCAACCACTTCAAGCGCGATGTAACCATATTGATCCTCGCCAGGTAAAAAATTCTGCCCTTCAGTACCATAAGGTCTAAAACGATACCACCTTCTACGCTTCTCAACAGGGTCATATACTCTATACTTAGGATCGTAAAAAACAGCACCTAAACCAAGGCCAATCTCGCCTGTGAGATATCCATAAATTGACTTTCCTTGCTTTCTTCGCCAAAGCGAATAAAATGACTCTGCCCTTATTGAGTGAAGATCATTTCGGAATACATGATCATTCTTTGGTGGTGAAAACGATAGAAGACTTCCTGCTCCAGTTGCAATTCTTGTAAATTGGTATCTTCCACCAAATGACCATCTATCATTCAATAGAAAGCCATAAAAGGCCGTAAGACCAAAATCAAGAGCCGACGGAAATATTCCACCTCGATTGGCATCTCCAATGTAATAGCTCACACCCGTCATGAAACCAAGCTCTTGTTTGGGGTAACTCCAAATGGGGTCTACAATTACCTGTATTTGATCATCACTGAGAAGTCTCGCCAAACTATCAGCGACTGCCTTGGCCTCATCCGTCAGTGGATCAACTCCTTCATTTCCATCCAGCGTTTCATCTAAAATCGTTTCCTCAACTTCAGCCTGCACAATTACAGTCCTTCCATCCAATAAGCCAAGCGCATATTTCGCACCCGGGATAATACCTGACAATAAAACCTTTTCACTTCCTTTTTTTGTCCATTGTACCATCTGACCTTGTTGGTCTCTTACCAACTCCAAATTGCTCGCGGAAGCTGATAAAAGCGTATCTCCCTTCCATTCAAAACTGGGAATCTGATCAAATCCAATGGCGAAGGAAGGTAAACTCGGCATCCGTTTAATAAGAAGATAACTGCGATTGTAATCTCTTCTACCGTCATAAACATATTTCAGTTCTGCTTCGCTCATATACAAGCTCGCTTCTGACAACGTATCACGGATACCCTTCAGCTCTATGCTCCAAGGTAAATCGGAGCCCACTTCTTTATTGCGAAAGAATACATTATTCGACAAGTTGATATTCTTTTCTTGTTCTCTCGAGAAGGATTCAATTTGCAACAACTCCCCTTCACTGTCGTAGCGCAAATTGTAAGCAAACAATGAATTTGTTATGCTCATCATACTCACTTCGTCATCTAGAGAGAATATCCTTACAGGACCTGAATTTCCTAAAAAACGCAAATGATCTAAGCTGATTTTTGTAGCACTCGTATTACCTCCCGGTAGCATATTATACATACTGAGAGTGGCTCCATTGTAGCCACAATAAATGAATTGAGAATGACTTAAAGAAATATTAGCGTAGTGATTATATGATTCGAAAAAAATGGCTTCCTGCAGATGCTTAAAGATGACATGCTCCAATTTAAAGGACGCGCCTTCTTCGCTACTTGCCCCTACTATTAATCCCCTCCCCGGTTTTACTGGATCATTGCTTTTTATAACAATGCGCTTGGAATCAGTTCCAGAGATATTGATGTCTCCACGTAGGATCAAGGCAGCATTCTGACCCAATAAAATAGTGGTTCCGGGTTTGACCCTTTCTTCAATTTCAGAGTACAAGGTGTTGCCATCAACCCTGATTACTCCTTGCGCCCAAGAAATGGTAGCGGTTAGCAGCCAAAAAAGAAGTAAACTCTGTTTCATATCACCTTGATTGTGTGGTTCTTCACCTCAACTTCATAACCTCTGTAGTTTAAAACTATTCGGGTACATTGAATAAAGTCAGGCTTTGAATTATTCTCTGATAGCTCAATACAATTCATCTCACTCTTCAATGCCTTTCGCCCATTCGTTCCTATGAAAAAGCCCTCAACAGATTGAATAGAATAACCTGCATACTCTTCTGACAATTGCAGTTCCAAACAATTGCTCTGTGCCAACCTTTGGTTCCAGGCCACCGTTTTACGCAATTCCGGAACTGGGAAGTTATTCACCCTAAGCTCTTCTATGGTCTTCTCTCCAAGAATATCCGTCACCTCAATAAGCGTAATTCCAGGAACATCCACCCGAATCCAGAACAAGCCTTCCTCACTTCTAATTACCCGCCCCTTGTAATTATCAATACTTACAGATTTCCAGTTTGAATTATAAATACGCAAGGTATCTCCTGGCAACCAAAATGCTTTGGTATACTCAAGCTTTTGTTCTTTATATCGGGGCCTGTTCTTCACTTCAATATTTCCAGAACCTACTATTTCCTCTAAGTCATTCAAGATTTTATACTCCCAAGTTCCCTTATGCCGATCTTCAAGAAGCAACCATTTCGCGCTTGTTCGTTCTAACTCGTCACCATTTCCTCTCTCCTTTATCCATTTAATTTGACCTCCTTTCCAATTCAATGGCAAAGAATCCCCAACATAGCGTATTCCAATATCCCAAATAGGCCAGCGGAGAATCCGTTCATTCGCTGAAGATCCTTCTACAAGTGCTAAATCAGCAGCATCCATCAAGCTAAGCACCGTCTGCTCAAAGAGAATTTCCACCAAACCGGGGGTAAGGTTCTTAAACTTCCACTTCCGCCATTCACTTTGGCCTAAATTCTCAAATCCATTCTCAAAGTCACTGGAAAGCGCGTGACCTCTCAAGCTATTTTGTGCATTCTGGGGTAACAAATAGAATATTTCAAGCAACTCTTTCTGCATGGATTTTCCCAAATCCCCTTCCATCAAAAAACGTCGTACCAACCCTTCTGATCTTACATCTGCTTCTCGCAATTCTATGATCCCTTCTCTAATAGCCAGGAATTCAGGAGCATCTAATCTTTTTTGAAGCGCCGCGCTTCCCGTTTGAATCTGGCTTTGCTCTTCCCGCAATTCATCGCTTAACCATAAATTGAGTGGCATCCAAGCATTAGACACCTGTGTGATGGCGAGTACAAGAAACAATAAGTACAACAAACTCATGAGTCTGAATCTCAGAAACATCGAGTTAGACAGCGCATACTTTTTATTTCCCTTTGACTCCATTAATTCAGCCAGTAAATAATTGGACGATCAAGTGCTAAACGATTCCGTTGTTGATCTACTATTAACGCATCGTTGAGGACCATGCCCTCTAGACTAGCGTTGGGTAGATCTATTTTAAAATCTGTAAAACGACCTCTTTCCACTTCAACATTTCGTGTTTGATTATTAGCGAAATACAGTACCAAAGCACCAGATAATACCGGCAGTTCATCGGCACCCACAAGAATTCTCAACCTAGTTGCTTCCTGTATTTTGGCAGTAGGAGTGCCATCAACCTTTAGCAATTGAAGTTGATAATCACCTTTGGGTGTCACCCTCAAGCGCAAGCTATCGCGCACTGCATCACCTTCCATAAAGTAAAGATTGATCACCCCCGAAAAAACAGGAGAAGACTGAAAAACAATGGATTCATTGTCTATCCATTTTACCCTTGCACTCTCAGAGGATGACTTCACGATTGTTCGTCCACTTGAATACCCTTGGTTGTGCAAAGAGATCAAATACTCTACTCCAGAGTTGATATGATAGTATCGCTGTCCGAATGCAAAACGATATGTTCCTTGACTCAATACTTCAATGGTCTTTTGGTAGGAATCTAGCGCATCTTGGAAACCGATCTCAAATTTCCCCGCTTTTGTGAGTTTACGATTATAAGAGCCTCCCGGTGCTACTGTATCTACTTTCTCATTGTCGAAAGTAATCCACAACTCATGCGGCGCCTTGTTTGGCCATTTCACTTCTATAAACTCGCCTTGTACAAAAACCGATTTAACTTGAATTCTCAACTGCCCGAATATAGCTTCCAAAGATTCCTCATCACTGGCAATACCTTCTTCTGGAATTTTTCGAAGTTTCCGAAGGCTTTCCATACCTATGAGGGTAGACACTACCACATTGGGCGTTTCATTTGGGAGTTGTGCTTTCCCATATACGTTCATTGCAGCTTGTTGAATAGAGGAAGCTTGAGAAGATTCTTGGGACTTCCATGTATTGTTCAATGCCACGGATAAATCTGGCTCATATCTATTCAACTCATAAATAGGATCTCGGCTGCTGATCAAAATCTCAGCTCTCTCCAAAGCGAAATTCGCTTGAACACTATCTCGCCAATCATTGAGATTGGTTTCCTTCTCTAGAAGGTCGTATACAATCTCGTTCAACTGTCGAAAATGGCGAAGCGCATCTACCGAACCTGTTAAGAAGTAGAATGTAATAAAGACTATATACAGCAAGGAGACCTTGCGGTAGTTTAGATATTGAAATTTAGTGAGATAGCGCATTATAGATCAAAAACCTATTTCAGTTTTCCGAAACGATCATTCAGCGTATTCAATTTTTCATTGAGCTCTTCAATGAGATCGCTCTGTTTCTTCACCAATCCACTTAATTGGTCAAAGCTTGATCCGCTAGAGCCTACGCTATTTCTAAATTGATCCAAGTCTGATTCCATAGCTTCCAGTCTTTTGGAAAAAGACCGGATTGCGTCTTCCAATATGGTGACGGAAGCCTGCTGATCACTCCCTAACTGTGAACCATCTTCCAATTGAGGAAACACCTGTTCCCAATTGTACTCCTTTTCATCTTTCTTGATTTCAAAAGCTGATATGAAGAAAATGACCGCTTCTACCGAAAGGCCAATGATAAAAAGTTCGTTGGCAAATGCCCATCCAACGAATTTGAACATAGCCCCTACCAATACAATAGACGCACCTATTCCGTAGAGAAGGGTAATGGGATCAAGTCTTTTTTTAGCCGATGCACTCATAGCAATCAAGGTTGAAAGTGTTGTGGTTTAGGACGGAGAATTCAAGGTATCACGTACCAGTGAGTACCAGTTCAGCTTGTTGTTACGAATGGCAGCACGCGCCACTAGAAACGCTATTAATACGCTTAAAATTCCTACTATAGCAGAAATAACAATTGCCGTTTGAACCTTACTGGCACTGCTTTCAACAGACTTTCTCAGCTCATCCTGCTCTAGTATTAACTCACCAAGTTGCTGATCAATTCCGCTGATCGACTGAGAGGTACTTTCTAACTGTCCGCGCAAATCAGTCAGGGCAGTGCGGAGTTTATCAATACTTTCTTGCTGTTGGGCCTCATCAGACACCATTTCCTTTTGGATCCTACGCAAGCCATTTACATCCTCGGAGAGTCCGTTGAGAATGCTTTTGTGTAAACCAACCTGCTTGCTAAGATTATTGATTTGCGAATCAATCTTTGATAGATCAGTCTGTTCTTGAGCTTGCGCAGAAGGTAAGGCTAGTAAGGCAAAAAGTAGAGAATAGGCGACCTGTTTGATACTATCGGACCATTGTCCAAAAAAAGCGGTCCGCCCCTTATTGGCACAGATCATCTCTGGTGGTTTTAATTAGGTTGCGACGAATATATAAATAACATTGCGTAAAGTTAAGAATATAAAAGGAACAAATCAAAATTTTTTAAAGTGCTGTAAATAAGTGGGTTAAACAACTGGATATAGGGTCATCTTTCTCAATCTATTCAAATCTATCTCAATCTCTTCTAATCTACCTCAACCTTCAAAAACATTTAGTTTATCTTAAAATCATAACTACTATCATCAAACAAATCCTTTTGCATTTTCGAATCAAAATGTAGTAAGACACAGAGAAATCCATTACACAAAGGAATTCGGTAGAGAGTTAAAATCGAGTAGATTCTAAGACCGCAAACACGCAATAGAACTTCACCAGTTCATTTTCTAGACCTGAGTAGTAGTTGAGGTTGGCTTCTTTAATATATCGTCTTAAAGCTAGTCTAATGAGTTTTTTGTTTCCGGAAAAGCGCAACTCATTTTATCCCTTTAAGTGCGAAATTCACTTGAAAGAGTTTCAGTAGATTTACTTTGAGGTCTCTACTTACTGGCTAAAATATGCGTCCGCATCCCTAAACGGCAGCTGATATTGTTTTATTTCCACTTAAAGGTCGGTTAGTTGTCAGAGTTGGGACAGAGCTACCACTTTTTATCAACTGATGTCTCCCAGTATAGCGTGCTACTCTATACTGGTTAAGTCATAATTAACCTAAACTTTCATTTAGACAGGCCCTCTACCTGTCAGGGCATCAAACACTTTTAAGACCCATTAACACTATATTATTTCAGCCGTTCAATCTTTATTCTTATTTCCTCAATTTTAATCTTGTATTTCAGTTCCTCCCTTTTCTTAAAGTCTTCTTCATCTCTCAATTTCACTTTATAGCCGTCAATCTTATTTTTAATTTCCTTTATCTTTTCGTAATCAGTCATTTTCCTTCTTCATCTTTTTCTCGATGAGGTTAGCCATCATCTGAAAAACACTTCTCTCAGAAAACAGAAATTGACCATTATAGTCGAGTTCCTGAGAAAAGTTTTCTCGAAGCATATATCTTCTTGCTGTTGATTTTGAAACGCCCAGTATTTCAGCGATTTCATTCAATGAATACAGAGCGTTCTTCTTTTCATCTATTATCTGAATCATTTTCTTTTTTCAAGTTTTTTAAGGTCTCTCATTATTTCAGTAAGCAAGTCATCTTCTTCGTCTTGAACCTCATCTTCAAGATTATTCTCAACTTCTTCTTTGTCTTGAATTTCATCTTGAACCTCATCTTCATCTTGAAGTCTGTTTTTTTCAGCGATGAACTGGATGAACTTCGTCTGTATGTAGCGTCTTTTTTTTGAATGCATATTTCAGTCTTTGTTTTTTGAACTTTATCAGTTCATCTATATATAAAGACTGAAACACTCCCTTTCAGGTGAGGTGGATTTTTTACTTCGTCGGTTTCTGCTGTATATACAAGTCCATACAGAACGAAGTCTCAGAATGTTGTCCTAATGTTGTCCAAAACCAAGAAACATAGCATTTGGACTATTGCGTTACTGTCACTTAATAAATTGATAGACAAACAATTAAATTTAATTTCTCAATCGAACCTGGATCTAGAGTTTAGGAAACTCCTATTCTATCCATTGAACTACGGGGCCGCAAAGAACGTCTCTTATTTTGAGGGCTGCAAAGTTAATTGTTTGGATGGGAATCTTTTATTCCTTTGATCCATTTGAGATTGGAATTTATTCTTTACTCTGGAGTTGCCTTTGAATATGCTTTATTTCTGTTGCCTTGATGGAAAGTGCAACTCACAAGATT
>Ga0136655_1000067_pt1 | contig 41451 bp, 41 predicted proteins | sample CPBDNA_2_FD_94863 | JGI IMG/M metagenome (GOLD analysis project Ga0136655, IMG submission 94863) | Freshwater to marine salinity gradient microbial communities from Chesapeake Bay, USA - CPBay_Spr_15_0.8_DNA (version 2) | ecosystem: Environmental > Aquatic > Marine > Coastal | place: USA... | reverse complement strand
CTTCGGTTATACAATCGGGCTGAAACGTCGCACATCGCAGAACATAGTATGGGGCGGCATTGCAGGATGCATGCCAGTTCTAATTGGTTGGGCTGCAGTAACAAATTCACTTTCGTTAACTGCCTGGCTTTTCTTCTTGGTAATTTTCTTCTGGACCCCACCACACTTCTGGGCGCTGGCAATTAAATACAAGGATGATTATGCGGCAGCGGGAATTCCAATGTTGCCAGTAGTAGCAACCATAAAATCGGTTGAAAAACAGATGTGGTTTCACACAATTGGAATGTTCATAACTTCGCTTGGAGTTAATTGGAGTGCAGGTCTTCCGTGGTGGTGCTGGGTTATTACTATTGCAATAGCTCTTGGCTTCGGGCTTGAATTATTAAAGATTAACGGCCCTGATTCAAATAAGGCTGCTGCAAGATTGTTCCAATGGTCGATAACTTACTTAAGCGTCTTCTCAATACTGCTTGTTATCGCGTCGCTTGTTGTAAATCCTTAATCAAATCAGAGGCATGTTCTAGGCCGACAGATAATCTTGCAAGTGAATCAGTTATTCCCATGGACTCTCGCGTTGTCTGATCTAGCCTGCGATGCGTAGTAGAGGCTGGATGGGTAATAAGTGATTTGCTGTCACCCAAATTATTAGAGATATCGATTACCTTAAGCGCATCCATGACTTTGAAGAGTTCTTTTGGCCCACCAGCAATTTCAAAACTTAAGGTTGTTCCGGCGCCTGTCATCTGCTTCTTTGCAACTTCATATCCGCTGTGAGTCTTTAAGCCCGGATAATTTACAGAGGAGATTTTTGGTTGCTCTGCTAAGAATTCTGCGATTTGTTGGGCGCTCTCATTCATCTTATTGACTCGCATCGACAGAGTTTCAAGTGACTTAACAAGAACCCAAGCATTGAAAGCGCTAAGCGTTGGGCCAGTATGCCTAATAAAAGGATTTAAATAATTTTGAATGTAATCAAAGCCGCCAAGAATCGCACCACCAAGAACCCGACCCTGCCCATCAATATGTTTTGTTGCGGAGTACATAACAACATCTGCGCCATGTTTTAGTGGCTTTTGAAGTATCGGCGATGCCATTACATTGTCGACGATTACAGTGGCACCAACTTTATGAGCTAAATCGCTAACCATCTTTAAATCAACTATTTCTAGCATGGGATTGCTGGGAGTCTCAATGAATACAACTTTAGTTTTCTTGCTTAAAGCTTTCTCCCAGACCTGCTTATCGTTGCCCTTAATAAATTCAACTTCAATTCCCCACTTTGGCAGAATTTCAGAGAGCACTACGTAACAAGAACTGAACATTGAAGCGGCTGCAACAACGCGATCTCCGGCTTCCACCATGCACGCAATCGATGCGAACATTGCTGACATTCCAGAGGCCGTTGCAACGCAGAATTCTGCACCTTCAATTGCCGCAAGGCGTTGCTCGAACATCGAAACTGTTGGGTTTGCAAAGCGGCTATATACAAAATGATCAACTTCATCGGTAAATGAATGAACCGCTTGTTCCGCAGTGTCATACGTATATCCACTTGTCAGATACATTGCTTCGCCAGTTTCACCGAAACCAGATCTAGCTAAGCCAGCTCGAACCGCAAGAGTTTCTTCGTGCAAATCCCAATCAGGCAAATTTTCATCTGCAGAATTGGAATATCCCCAAGGTCGATGCTGGTGCGTCATGCACAAAGTTTACTGGGTAGGGTGGAGGCATGGAAAAAACCGCGATATCAGCCTCGGATTTAACGAAGATTTATGGCGAGCGAGCCGCGTTATCTCATGGAAATTTTGTAGTTCCAGAAGGGTCAATCTGTGGATTTGTTGGACCAAATGGTTCAGGTAAAACGACAACTATTCGGATGCTCCTAGGATTAATTGCGCCAACTAGTGGAACTGCAACTGTATTGGGCGAAAGTATTTCGCACCCTGAAAAATATCTGCCTCACGTGGGTGCAATGATTGAAGGACCAGCGTTTTATCCCGCGCTATCTGGACGCGAAAATTTAAAGGTATTAGCCGAACTAGGTGGATTCCCACTCTCTCGAGTCGATCAACTATTAGAGAAAGTGGATCTAGCTGATCGCGGTGGCTCCAAATTTAAAACTTACTCGTTGGGAATGAAGCAACGTCTTGGTATTGCAGCTGCGCTACTTCCCAACCCGAAATTACTAATTCTTGACGAACCGACAAATGGTTTAGACCCATCCGGAATCCAAGAAGTTCGGGGAATAATTAAGGATTTAGCAGATAGTGGAACCACAGTATTTGTGTCATCTCACATTCTTAGCGAATTAGAAATGATCTGCGAATACTTAATTATGTTGCGTGAAGGCAGAGTCATTTTCTCTGGCCGAACTCAAGAGTTGTTATCTGGTCAGAAACCCATAATTGTTGCAAAACCAGAGTACGACGTAGATTTAACCAATTTAGCAAAAAAACTTACCGATTCTGGATTCAACATCTCGATAGTGTATGGAAGTTTACATATTGAGGCAGCACATGAAGCAAGTGCAGCCATTAATCGCATGGCATTCGAAGCCGGAATAACACTCGCTTCGATTTCAGTAGTCCTGCCAACGCTTGAAGAAACCTTTTTCGAGATGACAGGAGATAGCAAATGATTCGCGTCATTATTGCAGAGCTTCGCAAGCTTCGCCGTCCAACACTTTTACTTGGAACAATCGCAACAGTTGGTGGTTTAAGCGCACTTTTTACCTCAATTATTTTCTTGATGATTGATTCTGAAGATGGAAACTCACGGCGAGGTGAAAGCATTGGTTCTGAAGAATTAAGCCAGGCTTTGGGATTAGTTTACGGATTTAGATTAGTAGGAGTGTTTCTTGGCATAGTCGCGCTCTGCATATTTGCCTCACAAACAGCCCAGGAATATTCACTCGGAACTCTTCGCAATTTATTGGTTCGCCAACCATCACGCATGAAAATTCTTGCAGGCAAGTTTATTTCGATGAAGATATTTGCATTAGTCATGGTTCTATTTGCAGGGGCTTTGAGTATTTTAATCTCCTTTGCATTGGCGGGGAGAGCCGGCGTTGATACTTCAGCTTGGACGACGTCTGCTGCAATGGAGCTCTTATTTAAGAGCACGTTAAATATATTTATTGCAACGCTCTGCTTTGGAACTTTTGGAATGATTCTGGGGCTTCTTCTTAGATCACCCATTAGCGCAATCGCAGTCGGGGTTCTTTGGATTCTTATTTTAGAGAACATTCTGGGAGCATTAATAAAAAGCACAGGCAAATGGCTGCCTGGTTTGAATTTCTCTAACCTTGGAGAGGGTGGAAATCCTAATTTGACCTATAGACATTCAGTCGGTGTCTCTCTGGCTTACTTAATAATAGGTGGAGCCATTGCTGCAGTATTTTTCAAGCGAAGAGATGTTGCAAATTAGCGACACAGGGTTTATTTTCCAATGATTCACAGGTAAGACCCTTATCCTTTTGGGCATATAACTTCCCTGGAGGCACCTTCGAAAATGTTTTTTAGTAAGTCACGTAATTCCCGAAAATCAACAGGTGTGCTTTTGGCGCTTTCAATCGGGCTCTCAGTTTTAAGCGCTGATTTCGCGGTTTCTAATCCTCCCAGCACTTCCAAGCCAAGCAAGCCTCCCAAGCCAACCAAAGCCCAGATTAAAGCCGCTAAGAAGGAAGAAGCGGCGAAAGCCGCCGCTGCTGAGAAAGCAGCTGCAGTATTGAGCAGTGCAACAAAAACCCTTAATCAATTGGCGGCAATTGCAAACACAGCCCAAGTAGCTTATAACAAAGCACTTGGTGAGCTAAACATCGCGAAAGCGAATGCCGATGTTGCAGCCGCTCATGCTTTAAAAACCCAAAGAGAAGTTAGCAAAACAAATGCCGTTATTGGAAGAATGGCTTCGAACGCTTACATGCTTGGTGGTGACTTTACAAATATAAATTCTTTGCTCAGCGCTAATGGTCCACAAGATTTAATTGATCAATTAACAACTCTAGACAATATTGGAAACACGAATACCGTTGCGTTAAAGCGATTCAAGGCTGCAGAAAGTGCGGCAGAGATTGCAAAATTAGAGGCTGATCGTACTAAAGCAGCACAAGAGGCTGCGACCGTAAAAGTTGCAGAAACCAAGAAAGTTGCAGATGAAGCAAAAGCAGCCCAGCAGAAAGAAGTAGATAAACTTCGCGCTGTTCAAAGAAAGTTAGCTGCCGAACTCGCAAAGGCTAAGACTTTTAGAATAACTCTTGAAGAACAGCGACAACTTGCACTTCTTGAAGAATCTAATGCAAACACAGCGACAAAAACTCCAAACCAATTCAAAGTCTGGCCAAATAAGGGCTTTACTGGAAGATCAACAATTCGATCTAATGAAAAGATTAGAGCCAAGGCAGTTGCATATGCAAAGAAACAAGTTCTAGCGCGCAATCCAGTGAAACCATATGTCTGGGGAGCGCAAGGTCCAAATTCCTTTGACTGTTCAGGATTGGTTTATGCTGCATATAAATCTGCAGGATTGGGCTGGCCAACCTGGGGTCGCTTAAATGCGGCGCTCTATTTTGTTGCTACAAAGCGTGTTTCATTTAATGAATTACTTCCAGGAGACCTGCTCTTTTATTCTTATGATGGATCTGTCCAAAACATCCATCACATAACTATTTATGCGGGAAATGGCATGATGTGGGAAGCGAATTCCACAAGAGTTGGGCTTATTTACTCAAATATGTACAGCATTAAGGGCTTAATGCCATCTGGCGGCCGGGTCTAATAGTTTTATAGAGTGCCCCATGTGAGCACTAAAACCCCAGCGCTACTAGAGCTACGCAAAGCGGTTCGGATTTGGTTTGAAAAATTAGAGCCAAATTCTAAAGTGTGTATCGGAGTCTCAGGCGGTGCAGATTCACTTGCCCTAGCAGCAGCATCAAAACTAGAAGCGAGTAATTTTCCAGTTGATTTAGCAGCCGTAATCGTTGATCATGGTTTACAGAAAAACTCTGCCGAGATAGCACAATTTGCAAAACAGCAATTGGAAAAACTTGGATACCAGGATATTTTTGTTGGTAAAGCAAGTGTTCAAATTACTGATGGACTAGAAGCATCTGCGCGTCGTGCCCGCTACAAAGTTTTCCAGCAAGCGATTGAAACTTATGATCCAAAGTATTTCTTATTGGGCCATACTAAGAATGATCAGGCCGAAGGTGTGCTCTTGGGCCTAGCTCGTGGATCTGGGACAAAATCATTATCTGGCATGCAAGAAATTTCAGGAATTTTTCTTAGACCATTACTACAAATTGATCGTGCAACCACAGAGATTGCATGCCTTGAAGCCAATATCGAGTTTTGGAATGATCCACACAATTCAAATCAAGACTTTACAAGAGTTCGGGTGCGCGAAAATATTCTGCCGATATTAGAAAATGAAATTGGCCCAGGAATTACTGATGCGCTAGCCAGGTCGGCAAAGATTTTGCGCGAAGATGCCATGGCACTTGATTGGTGGGCCGAGGGTGTTTTTCGCCAAGTGGATCCACTTGATATCGAGATCTCAACCCTGTCCGACCTTCCAGTTGCGGTTAGGAGTCGAGTATTAAGGCTGGCGATTTATGCCGCAGGAGCGCCTTCGGGAAGTATCAGCGCCGCACATTTAGAGCCAATTGAAGCTCTTGTGAGTGATTGGCGTGGCCAGGGCCACACCTCCCTTCCAGGCGGTGTGAAGGTTTGTCGAATTTCGGGCAGACTTTCGCTCTCGAAACCACAACCTAACCAGCCTGAAAAGTAGAAAGAGAATCTCCTCGTGGATCTAGCAACAACTGGCACAGACATTGATCGCGTAATTGTTACCAAAGAACAAATTCGGCTCCGCCTTCTTGAATTAGCAAAACAGGTTGAAAAAGATTATGAAGGTAGAGATTTACTTTTGATTGGTGTGCTCAAGGGCGCAGTTATGACGATGGCCGATTTCGCAAGATCACTACAACGGCACATTGAGATGGATTGGATGGCTGTTTCGTCATATGGTTCTGGAACCAAATCAAGTGGCGTAGTCAGAATTCTTAAAGATTTAGATCGAGATATTACGGGGCGAGAAGTAATAATTGTCGAAGACATTGTTGATACCGGTTTAACACTAGCTTGGCTGAAGGCAAATCTTGAATCTCGCGGTGCTAAGAGCGTCGAGATTCTAACTATGTTACGTAAACCTGAAGCGGCAAAAGTTGTAGTTGATGTTAAATATGTTGGCTTTGATATACCTACAGAGTTTGTTGTTGGATATGGGCTTGATTTTAATGAAAAATATCGGAATCTAGATTTCATCGGCGTTCTAGCAAAGCATATGTATTCATGACCGAGAAGAATTCGAAGAAGGCTAAGCCAACAAGTAAGAGGAAGACAACTTTCACTAAAGCGCGTGCTCGAAAAATTCTTCGCGGTCCACTCTTCTGGATAATTCTTGCACTCATTCTGGTTAGCTTTTTTGGAAGACTTTCATCAAGTGGTGACAAATTTACTAAGGTAGAAACCTCAACAATTCTCGCAGCTATTTCGGCAAATAAAGTTGATTCTGTCCTTGTTATCGACCGAGATCAGAAAATTGAAGTTGTTTTAAAACCTGGAAATTTTATTAAAGGTTCAAAGAAAATCTATGCCTCTTATGTTGCAGGTGAAGAACCACAGATTATTGAATTGCTGACCAGCAATCCACCGCCAAACAATTGGGATGTAAAGGTTCCGACTCAATCATTTTTGGTATCTTTATTCTTAAGCCTCATTCCGCTTCTGTTAATTGGTTTTTTACTTCTTCTCTTTATGGCAAATGCTCAAGGCGGAAACCGAGTCTTCTCATTTGGTAAATCCAAAGCAAAACTTCAGACAAAAGAGATGCCAAAAAATACCTTTGATGATGTTGCAGGTGCAGATGAGGCAGTTGCAGAACTTACTGAAATTAAGGATTTCTTGGCAGCGCCACAGAAGTATCAAGATATTGGTGCAAAAATTCCTAAAGGTGTTCTGCTTTATGGTCCGCCAGGAACCGGTAAAACACTATTGGCGCGGGCAGTGGCGGGCGAAGCAAACGTGCCGTTCTATTCAATTTCAGGATCTGATTTTGTTGAAATGTTTGTTGGTGTTGGTGCTTCTCGAGTTCGCGATCTCTTTGCACAGGCAAAGGCAAATGCTCCTGCAATAATTTTCGTGGATGAAATAGATGCAGTAGGGCGCCAACGCGGAGCTGGTTTAGGTGGCGGACATGATGAACGTGAGCAAACCCTAAATCAACTGTTGGTTGAGATGGATGGCTTTGAAGCAAATGGCCAAGTAATTTTAATTGCAGCAACTAACCGTCCAGATATTTTAGATCCTGCGCTACTTCGCCCAGGAAGATTTGATCGCCAGATTCCGGTTGATCGTCCAGACTTAAAGGGCCGCACTGCCATTCTTGAGGTGCATGCGAAGAATAAACCAGTTGCAAAATCAGTTAACTTAGAGGATTTTGCAAAACGCACACCTGGTTTCACCGGCGCGGATTTAGCAAATGTATTAAATGAAGCTGCATTGCTTACTGCTCGTGAGAATGCAAAGGTAATCACAACTGCTGCCCTTGATGAAGCTATCGACCGAGTTATGGCTGGGCCACAACGCAAGACCAGATTGATGACTGAAGAAGAGCGACGTATTACTGCTTATCACGAGGGCGGCCATGCACTTGTTGCGCATGCACTTCCACATACTGATCCAGTTCATAAAATTACGATTATGCCTCGCGGTCGCGCGCTTGGTTACACAATGATCCTGCCTGATGAAGATCGTTATGCAACAACACGAAATCAAATGCTCGATCAACTTGCCTATTCATTAGGTGGCCGCGCAGCAGAAGAGTTAATTTTCCATGATCCAACAACTGGTGCTTCAAATGATATTGAGAAGGCCACAAATTTGGCACGCGCAATGGTCACACAATATGGAATGACTGAAAAAATCGGTGCAATCAAACTTGGCGCAAGTGAAGGTGAACCATTCCTTGGACGCAGCTACGGACACCAGAGAGATTATTCAGAGGAAATTGCTGGCATTGTTGATGGAGAAATCCGAAACTTAATTGAAAATGCGCATCAAGAGGCCTACGAAATTCTCGTTGCCAACCGCGATATTCTCGATGATTTAGTAGAAGTTCTTCTTGAAAAAGAGACACTTCTTAAAGATGAGATCGAGATGATTTTTAAGAAGGTTAGATTAGTTTCAAAGCGACCAGCATGGACAGGTTCAGAGTCCCGCAAGCCAAGCACTCAACCGCCTGTTGCGCTTTCACCTGCAAAACCACAAACACCAGTCGTTGAAGAAGAAGCGGCACCGGTTCGCAAGCCCAGAAAGAAAGTAACTCCACCAAGTGAGTGACATAACTCCGGTTTCAATGGGACCACATGATGGTGGTGCCAAACGCGAGTTTGATCATGAACGTGCCGAAAAGGCTGTCACAGAATTACTTATTGCAATTGGCGAAGACCCTAATCGTGAAGGTTTACGCGATACCCCTGGTCGGGTTGCGCGCGCATTTAAAGAGAACTTCGCGGGCCTTTGGCAGACACCGGAAGAAGTTTTATCAACAACATTTGATATTGGCCATCGCGAACTTGTAATCGTTCGAGATATCGAAGTTTTTTCACACTGCGAACACCACCTGACTCCCTTTCACGGAGTTGCACACATTGGTTATATTCCAGGAGAGCGTGGCCAAATAACAGGCCTTTCAAAATTGGCAAGACTTGTGGATGTTTATGCCAAGCGGCCACAAGTTCAAGAACGTCTAACCTCACAAATAGCTGATGCTATGGTCGAAGTATTAAATCCCGCGGGCGTTATCGTTGTGATTGATTGCGAACATTTATGCATGTCGATGCGTGGAGTGCGCAAGTCTGAAGCGAAAACTATTACGAGTGCAGTCCGGGGACAATTACGAGATCCAGCAACACGTGCTGAAGCTATGAGCCTGATAACTTCAAAAAATCGATAACATGAAATCCGAACGCACTCTCGTTATGGGGATTCTTAATGTAACTCCGGATTCTTTTGCAGATGGCGGGCGACACTTTGATTTTGAAGCAGCAATTAATCGTGCGAAAGAGATGATCTCCGAAGGTGTAGACATAATTGATGTTGGTGGCGAATCAACTAGACCAGGTGCTGATCGAGTAACTGAAGAGATAGAACGAGATCGTGTTATTCCAGTAATTACCGAACTTGCCGAACTTGCTAAAGATGGAGTAACGCTTAGCGTTGACACTACGAGAGCAAATATCGCACAAGCTGCAATCGGGGCTGGTGCCACAATCGTTAATGATGTGAGCGGTGGATTGGCTGACCCAAAAATGGCAGCACTAATCGCTAGCAATCCAGCTATTCAATATGTAGTGATGCATTGGCGTGGACATTCAAAAGATATGCAGAAAGCCGCCGAGTATCAGAACGTTGTAAGCGAAGTTAAAGATGAACTTGATGATCGAGTTGTTGCATTAACAAAATCAGGAGTTTTGCCCGAACAGATAGTTTTAGATCCAGGAATTGGTTTTGCAAAATCTTCAGCCCATAATTGGGAGCTTCTCAAGAATATTGATCGGTTAAATCTCTTGGGATTTCCAATTTTAGTTGGGGCGTCTCGTAAGCGTTTTCTTGGAGATCTACTCAGCGCAGAAGTTGCCGATGATCGAGAGTCAGCGTCTATTGCAATTACAACTTACTTAGCTAAAGCTGGTATTTGGGGAGTTCGAACCCACTCGGTTAAGCCGCATCGAGATGCCATCGCTGTTGTAGAGGAGATGCGTAAATGAGCGATCAAATTAATATCACTGGCATTTCTGCAATTGGATTTCACGGAGTCTCTCCAGAAGAGCGCAAAAATGGCCAGAACTTCGTAGTTGATTTAAAACTTATCTTTGATTTAGCCCCGGCTGGGGAGAGTGATGACTTAACCAAGACGATTAATTATGCAATTGTTGCAGAAGTGTCAGTTGAAGAAATAACTGGTGAACCAGTTGCTCTGATTGAAACTTTAGCTACCCGGATTAGTAAGCGTTTGCTCAGAGATTTTCCATTACTTGATTCGGTAATTGTTACTGTTCATAAACCACAAGCACCAGTTTTGGTTAAGTTTTCAGATATTTCAGTTTCGATTGAGAGACGCAGATGAAAGCGGTTATAGCTCTCGGATCTAATCTAGGAAATCGGGAGCTGTATATTGATAGTGCAGTAGCCGAATTGGCCAAAATAATCGAAATTACACATCTCTCAACCAATCATGAAACCGATCCAGTTGGTGGGCCAGAACAACCAAAATATTTAAATGCAATAGCAATTGCCGAGACTGAGTTAGATCCAAGAGAACTCCTGATCGTAATGTTGGAGATTGAGAACAAACTAGGTCGAAAACGTGAAGTTCATTGGGGCCCGAGGACCATAGATTTGGATTTAATTGTTTTCGGGGATGAAATTATTGATTCCGAAACCCTAGTTTTGCCACATCCAAGGGCGCATGAACGCAAGTTTGTTCTAGAGCCATGGCTTGAGATTGAACCGGACGCTTACATTCCGGGAATTGGTGAGATCGAAAATATTTTGCAACGTATCTAATTAGCCCTGTAATCTATAGACCACGAGCCCGGTACCCGGAAAGGACTGGAGCATGGATCTAGCACTAAAACACCCAGTAGCCCTGGTTCCAACCATGGGCGCGCTTCATGCTGGCCATGCCTCGCTAATTGAAATTGCCCGAAAATTTAGCCCTGAAGTTGTTGTAAGTATCTTTGTAAATCCATTGCAGTTTGAAAATTCAAATGATTTTTCGACTTATCCAAAGAGTGTGGATGCAGATATTGCGCTAGCGACAGCAAGCGGCGCAACAAAAATTTGGGTGCCGACTTTCGATGAAATCTATCCAAACAATCCAGTTCTGATCTCCTCTGGCGAAATAGGCAATCTCTTTGAAGGCGTTCATAGGTTTGGACATTTTGACGGAATGCTTACCGTTGTAAAGAGGTTCTTTGATTTGGTTACACCAAAGCATGCAATCTTTGGGGAGAAAGACTTTCAACAACTATTCTTAATTAAAAATATGGTTGCTCAGATGAAATTACCAATTGAGATAATTTCAGCTCCAACAATCCGTGAGGCAAGCGGACTAGCGATGTCATCCCGGAATCAGAAATTATCGACTACCGAACGAGAGAGTGCTGCTGGGATTTATAACGCTCTAAATTCAGCAAAGGCAACTTCAGATTTAGGATCTGCTCGACTTGAATTAAGTAAAGGAGTTCAAGCAATTCCAAACTTTCTTCTGGATTATGCTGAAATAATCGATGCCGACACCTTTGCAATCGCAGATGATTCAACGGAAAACTGCCGTGCAATTGTTGCCGGTTGGATAAATGGCATCAGGTTGATAGACAATATGGCTATGTCGAACCTAGGTAATCCCAAATGAAATTACTTGCTGGAAAACCAGGATGGACTGTAGAAGCAGATGTAATTGTGATTGGCTCTGGAGTAGCTGGATTAACTACTGCTTTGAATCTGCGATCAAGTGATTTATCAGTTTTGCTTGTTACAAAGGCAAGAATTGATGAAGGCTCAACTAAATGGGCGCAGGGTGGAATCGCAGCCGCACTTGGGCCAGGGGATACACCTGATCAGCACAAGAAAGATACTTTGATTGCTGGCGCCGGATTATGCGATAACGAAGCAGTAAACGTCTTAGTAACAGAGGGTCCGGAAGCTGTTCGAAAACTTATTGCGCGCGGTGCCGTGTTTGATAAATCTGAGAGTGGTGAAATTTCCTTAACTCGCGAAGGTGGGCACTTACGTAATCGCATCTTGCATGCCGGTGGCGATGCAACTGGAGCCGAAGTCTCTAGAGCGCTACTTGCAGCAGTAAATAACGATAGTGGAATCGAAGTAATTGAAAATGCGCTAGCTATCGATGTCTTGAAGAGCGATTCTGGTGCAGTCTGCGGAGTGACTCTTCACGTAATTGGAGCCGGTAGTCGTGATGGTGTTGGTCGAGCACTTGCTCGCGCAGTTGTAATCGCAACTGGTGGCCTAGGTCAGGTTTATGCGCAAACCACAAATCCCTCAGTTTCAACTGGTGACGGGGTAGCTCTTGCACTTCGCGCTGGTGCAGAAATTTCCGATGTTGAATTCATTCAATTCCATCCAACTGTTCTATGGCGCGACGATAGTTTGAGTGGACAGCAACCATTAATTAGTGAAGCAGTTCGTGGTGAAGGAGCTGTTCTGGTAAATGATAAAGGCGTCAGATTTATGATCGATAAACACCCACAAGGTGATCTAGCACCACGCGATATTGTTGCTATTGAAATTTTTAAGCAGATGAAAGAAACAAATTCACCACATGTCTGGCTAGATACGACCAAGATAGAAGATTTTGCCGAAAGATTTCCAACAATTTTTGCTTCCTGTATTGAAAATGGGATTGATCCCAGAAAACAGATGATTCCAGTTTCACCAGCTTCACATTATTCATCCGGAGGTGTGAAAGTAGATTTAGCAGGACGGACTTCTATTCCGGGGCTTTATGCCTGTGGCGAGACTGCCTGCACTGGTGCACATGGTGCAAATAGATTAGCTTCAAACTCACTTCTTGAAGGCTTAGTGTTTGGCACCAGAATTTCAGCCGATATCGCTGCGAATATTCCAATTCAAGGTTCACCTAGCGAGAAAAGTTCGCCGGAATTCTTACTTGATCCAGCAATCAAAATGACTTTGCAATTAGCAATGAGTCAAGGAGCCGGTGTAATGCGTAGCGCGCAATCATTAAGCGAAACACTCATAACACTGCAGCAACTAGCCTCACACACAAGTAATAAACCATGCATTGAAGCTTGGGAAGTTTCAAATCTTTATTTATTGGCAACCGCAATTGCGCGTGCTGCCCTGGAACGTCAAGAAACTCGTGGATCACATTGGCGTAGTGATTTTCCAGAGAGTAATAACAATTGGGTTAAACGAATAGTCCAGAGCTATGACAGTAATGGGAATTGGCTTTCAAAGTTTGCAGAGGTAAACAAATGACATTTAGTAAATCTTTGAGTGACCTACTTTCATCTTCAAAGCTGGACTCAAAGAACCTTGAAAACCTAATTCGTATCGCCGTCGCTGAAGACTTAGATGGTGCATCAGATGTTACTTCGGTTGCCACAATTCCTGAAGAGCAGAGCGCAGTAGCTGAATTTTGGAGCCGCAAGCCAGGAGTAATTGCCGGAATTCCGATTGCGTGCTCCGTTCTTGAAATCTGCGGAGTCACTGATTATGAAATCAAAAAGAGCGATGGTGAAGTAGTTTCTCCGAATACTCTGCTGCTGATAGCAAGAGGCGAAACTCGTTCACTTCTACTTGCTGAAAGAACTGCCTTGAATTTTATGGGTCGCTTAAGTGGCATTGCAACACTTACAAAGAGTTGGGTTGATGAGGTTGCAGATACCAAAGTTGTAATTCGTGATACCCGAAAGACAACTCCAGGATTGCGTGAGCTAGAGAAATATGCGGTGCGAATGGGTGGCGGAGAAAACCATCGCTTCTCACTTTCAGATGCAGCGCTTATCAAGGACAATCATGTCCTTGCTGCAGGTGGTGTCGCCGAAGCCTTTAGATTAGTAAAGGCTAAATTCCCAGATATTTCAGTTCAAGTAGAAGTAGATTCCTTACAACAACTTCGCGAAGTTGTTGAGGCTGGCGCTGATTTAGTTCTACTAGACAACATGTCCATTGAGGAATGTAGAGCAGCAGTAGAAATAGTTTCAGGACGAGCAAAGTTAGAGGCATCCGGTGGCTTAATCCTGAGCAACGCGCATGCTTATGCAAAAACTGGAGTTGATTTTCTTGCTATTGGTGCACTTACACATTCTGCGCCAGTTCTTGATATCGGACTAGATCTGAGAATGGAGTAAAAATGCTACTGGCAATCGATGTTGGAAATACGAATACAGTTTTAGGTGTATTCGAAGATAAAGCACTGATTCGAAGTTGGCGGGTGAAAACCGATCCTAGAGATACATCAGATGAGTTGTGGGTTCGCTATTCCGCACTCGTAGCTGGGTTTGAAATTTCTGCACTCTCAATTTGTTCAACAGTTCCCTCAACACTTCGCGAACTCAGAACCATGATTACTAATTTTTATCCAGATCTTAAAACCACGATTGTTGAACCAGGTGTAAAGACTGGTGTTCCACTGCAAGTAGATAATCCAAAAGAGATTGGTGCAGATCGAATTGTAAACACCTTAGCTGCGCATGAGCTTTATGGTGAAAATGGACCTTGCATAGTCGTTGATTTTGGAACTTCTACTAATCTTGATGTTGTTTCTCCAAAAGGAGAATTCCTGGGTGGCGCACTTGCGGCAGGAATTGAAATTTCTGTAGATGCACTTGCTGCTCGTGCTGCACAACTGCGTCGGGTTGAATTAGTTACACCAAAGAATGTAATCGGTAAAAACACCGTAGAGGCGCTTCAGTCCGGAACTATTTATGGATTTGCCGGACAAGTTGATGGCTTGGTAAGTCGCATTACTGACGAACTAATTAAACTTTACCCAGATGCTGGTGAAGTTAGCGTTATTGCAACTGGTGGTCTCGCACCTTTGGTTATAGGAGTAAGTGAAACTATTGATTTCCACGAGCCAGATTTGACCTTAATTGGGCTCCGGTTAGTTCATGAACGCAATTCTTAACCCAGCTAAACGGTAGGCTTACGCACCTTATGAATGAAAAAACGAACTCTCAAAATCCACCTGCTGTGGATGATGCAGATGATCTACCAGAGCAGCTGCGGATTCGCAGGTCAAAACGGGCCGCGATTATTGAGCGTGGAGTTGAGCCATATCCGGTAGAAGTCCCGCGAACTAAAAGCATAAAAGAGATTCGTGAAACCCATAAAGATTTAGCAATAGATGTTGCAACCGGAATTATTGAAAGTATTGCTGGGCGAATAATCTTTAAACGCGATACTGGAAAGTTATGTTTTGCGACAGTTCGTGAGGGCGATGGAACCGAAATTCAAGCCATGTTCTCGCTCGATAAAGTAGGCGAAGAAATTTTAAATCTCTGGAAATCTGAGGTTGATCTAGGCGATATCGTAAGTGTTACTGGTGAGGTAATTACTTCAAAGCGTGGCGAACTTTCAATTCTTGCATCAACTTGGAGGATGGCTGCGAAGTCACTTCGCCCGCTTCCAGTCGAGCACAAGCCACTCTCTGAGGAAACTCGAGTTCGCATGCGTTATGTAGATTTGATTGTGCGCCCAGAAGCCAGAACAAATGCCAGACTTCGCCCAAATGTAATGCGCTCCCTGCGAGAAACTTTTCACAGCCATGAATTTGTAGAAGTTGAAACTCCAATGCTTCAGGTTATGCATGGTGGCGCAGCCGCAAGACCATTTAAGACTTTGAGTAATGCTTACGACATGGAACTTTTCCTGCGAATTGCACCCGAACTATTTTTAAAGCGTTGTGTTGTTGGTGGCATTGAGCGAGTCTTTGAGATAAATCGAAATTTTAGAAATGAAGGCGCAGATTCAAGTCACTCACCAGAATTTGCGATGATTGAAAGTTATGAAGCATATGGGGATTGGAATTCAGTTGCTGCGCTGACACGTCAACTAGTGCAGGACGCGGCTCTTGCAACATCTGGAAGTCATGTTGTTAGACATCATGATGGAAGAGAAGTAAATCTCGGTGGAACCTGGGAGGAAGCCTCCCTCTTTGATCTGCTTTCAAAAGGCGTGGGCCAAGAAGTAACTGCCTTAACACCGCGTGTGGAACTAGTCAAAATCGCTGAAAAGATAGGCCTGAAGGTTGATCCAAAGTGGATTACTGGAAAACTTGCTGAAGAGATTTTTGAACATGTAGCGGCAGATAAATTAGTTGGTCCAATCTTTGTAAAGGGTTTCCCAATTGATACTTCACCACTAGTTCGAGCACATCGCGAAATTCCTGGAATCGCTGAGAAATGGGATTTATATATCGATGGTTTTGAACTTGCAACAGGTTATTCCGAATTAATCGATCCAGTAATTCAACGCGAACGTTTAGTTGAACAAGCAGCTCTTGGTTCTAAGGGTGACTTGGAAGCGATGCAGTTTGATGAAGATTTCTTACGTGCGATGGAATATGCAATGCCACCGATGGGGGGCATGGGAATGGGAGTTGATCGTTTACTGATGGCACTCACGGGGCTTGGAATTCGTGAGACTATTCTCTTCCCACTAGTTAAACCGGAAGAGTCTTAAGTAATGTCAACAATAATTCGCCCGGCTCGAACTTCAGACATTAAAGACATCCGTGCAATCATCGACGAATATGCTGCGAGCCGAAGACTTCTGACAAAAGAAACTGTCACGCTTTATGAAAGTGTTCAGGAATTTACCGTTGCAGAAACTGCGGGGAAAATTGTAGGTTGCGGAGCAGTGCATGTTTTATGGGAGGACTTAGCTGAAGTCCGTTCGGTAGCTGTCGACGAAAGTCTTCGTGGCCAAGGCGTGGGTCATGGGATTCTTGAAGCGCTGATTAAGCGAGCATCAGAAATTGGAGTTAAGCGAATTTTTTGTCTCACCTTTGAGACTGAATTTTTTGGAAGGCATGGCTTTAAAGAGATTCAGGGGACTCCGGTCTCGCCAGATGTTTATAACGAGCTTCTGCACTCCTATGACAGCGGCGTTGCAGAATTCTTGGATCTCGAGAGCGTCAAGCCAAATACCCTGGGCAATACCCGGATGCTTCTAACCCTATAAATCGCTTTCAAAGCCCCAAATTAACCACCAAATATTGGGTCAATTCCCAGTTTTTCGGGCATAAATAGGGGCAATATTCGGTTAGACCACTTACAGCCCTTCGCATTAGAGTTGGACTATTAAGTAGTGCGAAATTAGCAATCCGAAAGGTGGAACCGATGTTCGAGCGCTTTACCGATCGAGCCCGACGCGTTGTCGTACTGGCTCAAGAAGAGGCACGCATGCTCAACCATAATTACATCGGTACTGAACACATACTTCTGGGATTAATCCATGAAGGTGAAGGTGTTGCTGCCAAAGCACTCGAAGCACTTGGGATTTCGCTTGAAGCCGTTCGCTCGCAGGTTGAAGAAATAATTGGGCAAGGACAGCAAGCACCATCTGGACATATTCCATTTACACCACGTGCGAAGAAAGTTCTAGAGCTCTCACTCCGTGAAGCGTTGCAACTTGGCCATAATTACATTGGCACCGAACATATTCTTCTTGGCTTAATTCGCGAAGGCGAAGGCGTAGCCGCACAAGTATTGGTAAAGCTTGGCGCAGATCTAAACCGGGTTCGCACCCAAGTTATTTCACTTCTTTCAGGTTATCAGGGTAAAGAAGCTGCAACTTCCGGTGCACCTGCAGAAGGAACACCATCTACATCTTTAGTTCTTGATCAATTCGGCCGCAACCTTACACAGGCAGCACGTGAAGGAAAGCTTGATCCAGTAATTGGTCGCGATAAAGAGATCGAACGCGTCATGCAAGTTCTTTCACGTCGTACCAAGAACAATCCAGTATTAATTGGCGAACCAGGCGTAGGTAAGACTGCAATTGTTGAAGGATTAGCTCAATCAATAATTAAAGGCGATGTTCCTGAAACTCTGAAGGATAAGCAGGTTTATTCACTTGACCTTGGTGCGCTAGTTGCTGGCAGCCGTTATCGTGGAGATTTCGAAGAGCGCTTAAAGAAAGTTCTAAAAGAGATTCGTACGCGTGGCGACATCGTTCTTTTCATCGACGAGATTCATACTTTAGTTGGCGCAGGCGCAGCTGAAGGCGCAATTGATGCTGCAAGCATCCTAAAACCAATGCTTGCCCGTGGTGAATTGCAGACAGTCGGTGCAACAACTCTTGATGAATATCGTAAGCATTTTGAGAAGGATGCAGCGCTAGAACGTCGCTTCCAACCTATTCAAGTTGCTGAACCAACTGTTGAACACACAATTGAAATTCTTAAAGGACTTCGTGATCGCTACGAATCCCATCACAAAGTTTCAATCACAGATGGTGCACTAGTAGGTGCTGCGCAGATGGCGGATCGTTATATTTCAGATCGCTTCCTGCCAGACAAGGCAATTGATTTAATTGATGAAGCTGGTTCTAGATTACGTATTCGTCGCATGACTGCGCCACCAGAGCTTCGCGCATTTGATGACAAGATTGCTGAAGCCCGCAAAGCTAAAGAATCTGCAATTGATTCTCAAGACTTCGAAGGCGCTGCTAGCTTCCGCGATAAGGAGAAGTCCCTAATCGCTGAGAAGAATGAGGCTGAGAAGACATGGAAAGCTGGAGATCTAGATGTAGTTTTCGAAGTTACTGAAGAGCTAATCGCTGAAGTGCTTTCAAATGCAACTGGTATTCCAGTATTCAAATTGACCGAAGCTGAAACTGCACGTCTGCTTCGCATGGAGGAAGAATTACATCGCCGCGTGATTGGCCAAGAGCAAGCAATCAAGGCGCTATCACAAGCGATTCGCCGGACCCGAGCTGGATTGAAAGATCCAAAGCGTCCTGGTGGTTCATTTATCTTCGCTGGACCTTCTGGAGTTGGAAAGACTGAACTATCTAGAACACTTGCACAATTCTTATTCGGTGACTCAGATGCACTTATCCAGTTGGATATGTCGGAATATTCTGAGAAGCACACAGCTTCAAGGCTATTTGGTGCTCCTCCAGGTTATGTCGGATATGACGAAGGTGGCCAATTAACTGAGAAAGTTCGCCGCAAACCATTCTCAGTAGTTCTATTTGATGAGATTGAAAAGGCTCACCCAGATATCTTTAACTCACTTCTACAGGTGCTTGAAGATGGCCGATTAACAGATTCCCAGGGCCGAGTTGTCGATTTCAAGAACACAATAATTATTATGACTACAAACCTTGGAACTCGCGATATTTCAAAGACCTTGAACCTAGGTTTCACTAACGCATCAGATGAACAAGGAAATTACGAGCGCATGAAGGGCAAGGTAAATGATGAACTTAAGAATCATTTCCGCCCAGAATTCCTTAACCGCATCGATGATGTAATTGTCTTCCACCAGTTGACCGAGAATGAGATTGTTCAAATTGTCGATCTAATGATTGCTAGTTTGGATGAGCGACTTCGCGCTCGGGATATGGGAATTGAATTAACAACCGAAGCTAAGGCGCTTCTTGCAAAGAAGGGTTACGACCCACTACTAGGAGCCCGCCCACTTCGCCGTTGTATTCAACGGGAAATTGAAGATGTTCTTTCAGAGAAAATTCTCTTTGGCGATTTAAAGGCTGCAGAGATAATCTTGGTTGGAACTACAATCGAAGATGAGAAAGAAATCTTCACCTTCAAGGGAATGCCTAAGACTGAGATGCCAGATACTCCTGGTCACTTAGCTGAAGCACCCACACCTCAGTAATTAATAATTAATTAATTTTTACGCGAGCGATCGCCTGCTCTAAGCGGGCGACCTCCATAATTTCGATTCCAGGAATTTTGATATCGCTGCCTGCTGGAACCATGGCCCGCTTAAAACCCAACCTTGCCGCTTCAGCAATTCTCTGTGTTGCACCTGTTACTTTTCTAATTTCGCCAGCAAGTCCAACCTCACCGATTGCAATTAAATCTGCGGGGAGTGCAAGACCTTTAGCGGCCGAACCAACTGCAAGCGCTACTGCAAGATCTGCTGCTGGTTCGGAAATCTTCATTCCACCAACTGTTGCAACATAAACATCGCGACCAGATACTCGGATATTTGCCCTTAGCTCTAGGACCGCCAAAGTCATTGCAGTCCGCGGATTATCGAGACCAGATGTGACTCGACGTGAGTTTCCGAAGTCCCGGCCATCGGGAACAGCGGCACCAACTAGTGCTTGAATCTCGGCAAGAAGAGGACGTCTTCCTTCGAGGGTGACCGTTACACAAGTTCCTGGAACAGGTTCGTTGTGGCGAGTAGTAAATAACCCAGTTGGATCTGGGAGTGAAGTGATTCCATTTTCGGTCATATCAAAACAGCCAACTTCATCAGATGCACCAAAGCGATTTTTAATTGCTCGGATTAATCGCAGACGTGAATGGCGCTCGCCTTCGAAGTTCAAGACAACATCAACAATATGTTCAAGAAGTCTTGGCCCTGCAATCGAACCATCTTTCGTGACATGACCTACCAAAACTAAAGTTATTGAACGCTCTTTCGCAATTCTGATCAGCGCAGCTGCAATTTCACGAACCTGGGTGACACCGCCCGGTGCGCCATCGACTGCGGCGCTAGCAATAGTTTGGATGGAATCAATTATTAGTAACTGTGGCTTAACGGCATCAATATGTGCAATCACTGAACTAAGTTCATTTTCGGAGGCAAGCCATAAGTTTGGATCTATCGCATTTAATCTTTCGGCACGCAGTCGAACTTGGGAAGCAGATTCTTCACCACTTATATAAAGTGAATTTATCTTTGCTCTTGCACTCTCTGCAGCAACACTTAACAGAAGTGTGGATTTTCCAACTCCAGGTTCGCCAGCTAATAAAATTGCTGCACCCGGAACTAAGCCACCACCAAGTACTCGATCAAGTTCGCTGACTCCACTAGATCTTGCCTTCGCATTTTCTAAACTAACTTCGCCGATTGGAAGTGCTGGCGAAGTTACTTGTCCAGCAACAAGGGAGAGCTTCTTTGGGGCCGCGACCTCTTCAACAACTCCCCAGGCCTGGCATTCACCGCACCTGCCGACCCATTTAGTGGTGCTCCAGCCACACTCCGAGCAGCGGAATGGGTCTTTGGTCGGAGCTGCTTTTTTAGCCATGCCAGAAGGCTATATGCACTCACCCACACGCTTAAAATCACCCAAAAAACCCAAAAAAACTGTGAATTAGCCGTGTATTTCTAGTCGAACACCTTTACCCTTTTACCACGCAGGACTTGTGCTCTTCATATGGGATCACAATTTATGCGGCTGGCGTCTCGACCGAGGCCCAGAACCAAAACGCCCACGGAGGCTATAAATGGTAAACCTAACAGACGGCCAATGGAGCACGCTTTACAACGTGTTCTCCTTCGGCTTGATTTCGATGCTTGCATGCACCGTTTACACATTGGTGTCACAAGCTCGTGTTCTACCTAAGTACCGCAATGCACTTGTTTTATCTTCAATGGTTACATTCATCGCTGCCTATCACTACTGGCGCATATTTAACTCATTCGAAGAATCAACAGTTGCTGGCGGAGTAACAATTGGAAATGCAAAAGGTGCATTCAACGAGGGATACCGTTATGTTGACTGGATCCTGACAGTACCTCTACTACTTGTAGAAGTTATTGCCGTTCTTGCGCTAGCTAAGGCTGCAGCAAAGTCACTTATTGCTCGCCTAGTTCCTGCATCAGCAGCGATGATCGCACTTGGTTACCCAGGTGAAATCGCAACAGATACTAACTCCAAAGTAATTTGGGGCGTTTTATCAACAATTCCATTCATCTACATCCTTTACGTATTATTCGTAGAGCTAGGTAAGTCACTCGATCGCCAACCAGAAGGTGTAGCAGCAACCGTTGGTCGCCTGCGTCTTCTATTGATCGCGACATGGGGCGTTTACCCAATTGCGTACCTACTACCAATTCTTACTGACACTGGTGCAACAGATCCAGGTGCATTCGTTAACCGACAAATCGGTTACACAATCGCCGACGTCCTTGCCAAGTGCGTATTCGGATTAACAATCTACAAGATTGCTCGTCTGAAGTCAGCAGCAGAAGGTATGAAGGAAGATCACTAATCTGATCTAAAGAATCAAGAAATTTGGGGGCGCCAGAGATGGTGTCCCCATTTTTTTGTTGCGAAAGGGATACCCTTAACCATGACAAATTATCGGTGGGGTGGATATTTACTAGTTGCTATTGGTTTATTGAATTTGCGTTATCAAACTGGAGAGCCGGACGTTGTAAGAAATAGTGCCATAATTTTTACACCTGGTGCGCTAATTTTGATTCTAAGCTTTATTCCAAAAACTGCAGCAGCGCTTAATACAAAGACGGCACAGAAGATTTCAATAGTTATTGGCCTTGCCGCGATTCTCTTTGCTGCAATCAATTAATTTTAGGTTGGACACCTCTGCGACCCCAGTAAACCCAGAGGCTCATAGTAGATAGAACTAAGGCGAAGCCAAATAGCAAATCTTCGATCGGTGCACCAGCAACGCGTGTTCCTATAATTACATCTGGGCTATAGGTAACAATTTCTCTTGATGTTAGCCACCAATTAGTTATTAATTGAAACGGAACAATGATTGCATATGAAGTCCAGAACACTCGTCTTGTAAGTAGCACAGTCTTTACTCCGTAAAGATCGAAGAACACCGCGAATATCACACCAACAATTGCAATATCGCTATAGATCATTTCTGCTCATCTCCAACTGACCAATGCTTCTTGACGCTGCGCACACCTTCTATCGTCATGATTGCTGCCATTGGAACAATGATAAAGAAGAGATACTCTTCAAGTGGAATTCCAAATGGTCCATAAATTCCAAGAACTTGATCTGGATCAAAATCCCAGTGTCCATTTGCAACCGCGTATGCATCCCAGATAAGAAAGAGAATCGCTACCGGAATAACGCTCATGAATACCCGTTTAATCCGTTTTAAAACTCTGACCTTAAGAGCTAATTCGAGCCAGAATGAAGCAACAACGGTGAAAGTAAGCATTGCTACATACCCAAATTTCAACACAGTAATTCTCCCAATACTGCTTAAGGTGGTTCATATACTAGTCCCGTGAATGGTGCTAAATCAGTTTTTAATTCAGTTCGCAGCTTCTCCACTCTTGCTGCAATTAGTGCCATTATTATTTCTGGGCTATTTATTCTCTTTAATTTTGGGGAGAGTTTAGGTTGGCAGGTTGGGTTAGCTGTTCTGGCACTAGCAATCGGAATTCCGCACGGAGCGGTAGATCATCTTGTGGCATTACCAGCAACTTCTAAGCCGAAATTAGCGCTCCTAATCCTCATTTATGTCGCGATTGCCGTTCTTGCAGTTCTGGCTATCTTGCACTGGAACAAGCTTGGCTTCCAATTGGTCTTAGTGATGAGCGCCTTTCATTTTGGTTTTGGAGACGCAGCATTTATTGCTGAACAGGATCGACTAACTGGTCGCCGCCGAATGAAACCAAAAACCCAGAACGCGTTCGCTATTACATCTGGAGCAATACCAGTGTTAATCCCGCTCCTGAAAGATTCAACTACGAGTGCGCTACGAGAGATTAATCCGCTCCTAATTGATTGGGCATCAAATATCGCCCCCCAACTTAAATTCCTAATTGCATTCTTCTTCGTTACGACTTTAGCTCTACTAATTAATGAAAAAAGGTTTAAAGAAGTTCTTGATTTAATAGTTCTAGCAGCGCTAGCTCTAGTTGCACCACCTTTAGTAGCTTTCGCAGTTTATTTCGGTTGCTGGCATGCGATGCGACATACTGCAAGATTGACCCTGATATTGCCTAAGGCAAAGAGTGCTGCCGAAAGAAATAATCCGGTTGGTTCATTCATGTCCGCAGTAAAACCTGGTCTCCCTGCACTCTTTGGAACCATAGCCGTGGCACTAGTAATTGCAGTCATTGATACCAGCAATATTGATGCAAGCTATTTGTGGTATTTACTCGTTGTTGTTTGGGCGCTTACGGTCCCGCACATGTTGGTGACTTCAAAGATAGATCGAAGCGCCTTAAACTAATTACTTACGGGCCTCGACAGTGGCTGGATGGATTATGAATAGCGGTAATTCGCGTTTTTTCTGCTCTTTGCGTGCGGCCAGGATTGCTTCCATTCGATTATCACAGTGGAATTTTAAGACTGAATAAGCTGGCTCACCCATAAGTGCAATTAGCTCAACTTTGTTTGAGACATAAACTGGTTCTCTACCAACATGAGCCTCGGTATTGCTAGTGCAATACCAATCAAATTCTGCGCCACCATCTCCCCAAGCTAGGCGTTCATATTCACCAATTACATTTACAGTTATTTCTTGTTCACCAAATTCGCGTTGTTCAAAACTTCTGCGAATTGGAAGTTGCCAACAAACATCTGGCTTAGTTTCTACGAAGTGAATATCTTCTTTCTGTGCTAAATGGTGAAGCACACAACCAAAATCACCAGTAAAGCCAGGTGCGCTATGACCTTTGCGATTTAAAAATATACATGAGTCATCAATTTTTCGAGTTTTGCGATCTTTATCTAAACCAACTTCTGAGATTTGCATCTTTCCTTTTGCCTTCTTCGGCTGAGCTTCATCGAAGTATTGCCACATATCACGGGTTAAACGCTTTGCAACTTCAAGGGTTCTCTTCTCATCATCTTCATCTGAATAGTAAGCACCGTCAGAACAACATCCAGCATCCGGCTTATCCGCATCAATTCCACAGCAACCAGAACCGTAAATGCATGTCCAATACGAAGTTAGCCAAGTAAGGTCACATTTATAGAGCTCTTCGGGCTTTGCTGGATCATTGAATTCGACCCAGTCGCGTGCGAAATTTGGTTTTACCTCAGGCATAGTGACAGAGCCTAAGGCTTATTCGTTAAATAAGCACATCTGGTTAAGCAAGGAGAAGGCGGCTTTAGGTAGGCTTCTCTTATGTCAGAGCAAGCTTCACTCTCTAAATCAAAATATCAAGTTGGTTTAATCGGTGTTGGTGTTATGGGAGAAGCGCTCATCTCCGGGCTTGTATCTTCAAGATTTCCCAAAGCTCAAATAGTCTTTACTGAGAAGCGTGCTGATAGAGCTCGAGAAATTTCTAGTAAATATGGCGCTAGAGAAGTTGATCTCACCGAATTAGCCAAAAGTAGTGATGTAATTTTGTTAGTAGTTAAGCCACAGGATTTGGAACAGTTGCTAGTTTCAATCGGAGCAGATCTAAATAAGAGCGCCACACTAGTCTCGTTTGCCGCCGGGAAAACCACAGATTTCGTGAGCGAAATAGTCGGATCGAATATTTCGATTATCCGGGTAATGCCAAATACCCCAACTTTGATCGGTCTCGGTATGGCTGCAATTTCACTAGGTAAAAGCGTGAACACCGAGCAGGCTCAATTTGTATCAGCATTTCTAGCTACCTGCGGGAAAGTTATTTCTATTGAGGAAAAACTGCAAGATGCGGTTACCGCACTTAGCGGATCAGGTCCAGCCTACTTCTTTGCATTTGTCGAAGAGATGATTAAGTCTGGTATTTCACTTGGTTTATCTAAGGATCAGGCGACAACGCTTGCAATTCAAACCATGGCTGGTTCGGCAGCGATGCTAGAGCAATCAGGGAAAAGTGCTACGACTTTACGTGAGAATGTAACAAGCCCAAATGGAACGACTGCAGCCGCCCTAAAGGTTTTTAGTGAGGCGAACCTCGGCGAGATTGTCACAAAAGCGATGACCGCCGCACGAGATCGGTCACAGGAACTTGCCTAAAAGAGCGGTTAAGTTCTGGGCTTTGGCCCTAGTTATTTCCTTATCCATAATTTCACCAACCGCTTCGGCTGCAATCAAAGTTCTGCCCTCAAAGCCGGCAATAACTGCAGTTTCACCAGCAGGCTCTGGTGATCAAATTTCAGATATTGCGCTTAATTCAAATTTACTAGCAGTAGTGGGGACTGTAGAAAGTGGATTAACGGATTTTGTGACTTCACCAACCCTAGGTGGAAGTGATGGCTTTATCTCCGCTTTCGACCGAAGTAAAAAATTAATTTGGAATCTACGATTAGGCAGTTCAAATGATGACATTGCTACCGCAGTAACAAGAGATCGTGAAGGATTTTTCTGGGTAATAGGTGCAACTTCGCAGCCAACGGATACCACAACTGTGGCTATCGATGCTTCGGCCGTAAATTTAGATTCCGTCACTGCTGAAAATGTGGTTACACCTCAGAATACTTTAAATCGGTTAGCTCTCTGGAAAATAGGATTTAATGGCGAGATTTCTCAGACTTATTTCAGCGATGTAAATGGGCTTATTGCACCTAATGCAATCATATTAAGTGGGGCTAGCTTAAAGATTGTCGGCAGCCTTACGGAACGGGAACGAACCGAACAATTTTCAATTTCCGCAAGCTTGACTGGAGTATTTTCCGAAATAACAATTGGAAAAATCCTGACTCCAAAACCTCCAGCAATCGAGCGAATAAAGGCTGGTCCAAACAGAATTACGAGTTTTATCTCAAAAACAACGATTATTGATATCCCAAGTTGGCGAGCAAAGAAACCGACACCAGTGGTTGTGAAATATACAAAGAAAGGTAAGGCGCTTGCCGCAAACTCTCTACCTGGAAAGGTGAAGAAAGTATTGTGGCAATCTGGCATTGGAGTTGCAGTTTTAGTAGAGGTTAATTCAGATAATCAAGTCCACTTACTTTCGAATATGGGTTGATTTAAGGTTTTCTAAAGAGAGCCAATTTTCCGCCACTTGATGCGAGTGCAAACTTGACCTTATTTATGGTGATCCAAGTTGCAGATTTAGCGCCTTTAACACTTCCACTTGATATCAAGTTGATTGTCTTATCACCTTTGTTATAGGCACAGAGGCGATCTTGGCACCCAAAGATTATTGCCGCATTATCTACCGCAATTGGACCACCGGGAGTTCCAAAGTAATCTGTCTTAGTACTACTTGGTGGTGCAACAGAACCCATTCTGCTCCACTGAATCTGATCTGGATTTGGTAGTGAAATTCCGGATGCGCCTAACCAGCCGGTGTAAATAACTTTAGAAATTATAGTTGCCGATAAGTCATATCCAGCAACAGCGGTGTTTCCACCACTTGGCAGCACAGTTTGATACCGCCAATCTTCAGCAAATGCACTATCGCGAGATGCGATTCGGATTTCACCACGTTGGGCACTTTTATCAACGTTGCTAACTGACAGAACTGAATTATAGAAAACATCCACACTATTTCCAATAGTTATTGCTTTCAAATGGAAGGCGACATCTCCCAAGGTTCTGTCATTTAATTCTGAATCACCATCAATAATTTCATATCGCCAATTTTTTCCATCACGAACGGCCCCAAGTAAAATTCCTTGGCTTTCGTCCCGATAAAAAACCTGTTCTCCAGCAGAAGTAATTGCGCAGGCATTTGAAACACTCACATCACTGGCGGTGCGCACACGGTCAACTTCTTTATAGTTTTGGATTACTGGCCCGTTGCCATCAATAATTTCAAAACTCCATTTTTTGCCATTATAAGAGGCTCTTCGTAAATCTTTCTCTGTCAAATCCCCATAGTAAAGATTTAAATATTCAGTCTTTCCAATTTTATTTGTGCAGACCGAGATACTTCCAGCCACGTTGTTGTTAGTTCTTCCACCGCGTGAACCATTTCCGTCAACAGTCTTTATTAACCACTTCCTGCCGCTCCAAGTCGCAAGTTTCAGGGTTCCGCGCTGAGTGTCTGAATAAGCAACTACAGTTTTTCCGGCATAGGTAGCAGTAGCAAAATATTTTCCATCGGCCGTTGCGTCAAGGAAGGTCTTCTTCCAAGGGGCTTGGGGTATAACGGCATTTGTTGTTGCTTCAGGTGAAATGCCCATAGCATTTTTTGCTCTTACGGTAAACGAGTATGTAGATCCGTTAGTCAGACCAGTGATAATTGCCGGGCTTGTTGTCACAGACTTTTCGACGCCGGTCTGATTTACCGTAATACTATAAGAAGTAATTTGAGCGGTTCGTTGATTAGTAGGTGGATCAAAGCTAACGATTGCAGATTTATTAGCTACCAAGGCTTTAACATTTCTTGGCACGCTTGGAGTTCCAAAGGGAATCCCAACCGGAGGCTTTGCCATCAAATCTTCAAACATTGCGATGAGAAGCGGACCAGGAGAGTGAAAAACCTCACCTCTTTTTAAGTTAGGTGACATAATTGCATCACGTTCACTATTTGCAAAAGTATCCTCATCTAAATGACTAACTGACGAACCTCTTTCGTATGGTGATGGCGTATAAAGCAGAGGCTTAATTCCGTTATTTGCCCGAATTCCATTTGCACCAGACCAAACAAGTGGCTGAGTCATGGCTTCGCCTAATTCAAGAGAAGGAGAATCCAAATCCATTAGGCGACGACCATCCGGAAGTTGAGCATATGCATCGAATGGTGTTGGCTGTTGAATACTCCCATATCCATATAGTTCGTCGTAATCAGCGTTAGATAGAAACCCAAGACCATGTCCTATCTCATGCAAAATCATTGATACCAAGTCATATTTATTGCTTGGACAGTTTCCATCTGTGCCGAGATACAACATCGGACCGTTGGTCGAATTGATACGAATTGTTACTTCTTGAATTGTTGGTTCAATATCTTCGCCAGCAATCGCATCTGCAAGAGCGGAGGCGTACCAAAGATCGCTATCAGGAATGTTTTTAAAGTTAGTATGGAATTTTCCAGGCGATGCCGAAGCTAGAATTCCTGTGTTGGCTTGGCGCTCCCAGAGCACTTTTACTTTTACTGGGACTTGCGAGGTAAAATTCTGAGACCAAATATCAACTGCAGCGTTAATCGCTGGTTGATAAATCGCTGGAGTCGTAGTGAAATCAACTTTGAAAGAACTCTTTACCAAGGATTTGTCCACCGCATAAATTCGGGGGATTTGATCTTTAACTATTTGTTCACTACGAGACCCATCAGCATAGAAATGAACCCAAGGTGCATCAATCGACCTAACCGAGCTTGGTAGCGCAGATGCCGGAGCAACTAAAACACCAGCAAATACTGCTGCAGTTAGTAAAAGGAACCTGGCGCGCATGGGTAAAACGCTAGCAGCAGCGCCCCTCCGATACCACCGCAATTCGAATCCAGGCTTGGCGATTAGTTGGAAAGTTAAGAAAAGACTGATTTTCGACCTAGAATTAATCGATGATTGAAGTAAGTGTCTATTCGAGAAGCAACTGTCACTTATGTGAAGTGGCCCTAGAAGTTATAAGCGAAATTCAGAAAGACTTTGAATTTATAATAACTAAGATTCTGATTGATGGCGACACTGAACTTGAAAAAAAATATGGTGAGCAAGTGCCAGTCATATTAATAAATAATCAGCCTCATGATTTCTTTAGAGTCGACCCAGAAAGATTTAGATTAGCTATCTCTGAGCTTTAATCTGGGTTGGCACTCAGAACGTCATCTGCATCAATAATTCCGTAGGCATATCCCTGCTCGGCCAAGAATCTCTGACGGTTCTGGGCAAAATCTTGATCAACAGTATCTCTGGCGACAATTGAATAAAACCTTGCAGTCCTGCCATCTGACTTTGGTCTTAAAATTCGGCCAAGTCGTTGCGCCTCTTCCTGGCGCGAACCAAATGTTCCTGATACCTGAATTGCAATCGTCGCATCTGGAAGGTCAATCGAGAAGTTTGCAACTTTAGAAACTACTAGGCATTTGATTTCTCCAGCCCGGTATAAATTAAATAGACGCTCACGCTCTTTTATCGGTGTATCGCCTTTAATAAGTGGAACCCCAAGTTCAGCGCTTAGCGCATCAAGTTGGTCAATGTATTGACCAATGATTAAGACTTGTTCCTCACTGTGCTGCTTTGCAAGTGCAATCGCAACTTGACGCTTTGTCGTAGTTGTTGAACAGAAACGATAACGGTCCTCAGGTTCGGCAGTTGCATAATTTAGGCGTTCACTTTCAGTTAAGTTAACTCGTACTTCAATACAATCGGCAGGCGCAATATAACCTTGGGCTTCAATCTCTTTCCATGGAACATCAAATCGCTTAGGTCCGATTAATGAAAATACTTCGCCCTCCATCCCATCTTCTCTAACCAGTGTTGCAGTTAAACCGAGTCTTCTCCGAGATTGGATATCCGCGGTGAATCTAAAGATAGGTGCTGGAAGTAGATGAACTTCGTCATAAATAATTAGGCCCCAGTCAATTGCATCAAAGAGATCTAAGTGGGCATAAACACCTTGTTTGCGGGTTGTCATAACTTGATAGGTAGCAATTGTTACGGGACGAATCTCTTTCTTTGACCCGGAATATTCACCGATTTCATCTTCATGCAGCGTGGTTCGCTTTAAAAGTTCATCGCGCCATTGTCTTGCTGCAATTGTGTTTGTAACAAGAATTAAAGTAGTTGCTTTCGCATGAGCCATCGCGGCTGCTCCAACAATAGTTTTTCCAGCGCCACACGGCAGAACAACTACTCCAGAGCCACCATGCCAGAAACCTTCAGCTGCAAGCTCTTGATACTTTCTAATACTCCAACCATCTTGGACCAAATCAATTTCATGATGTTCACCATCTACATACCCCGCAAAGTCTTCCGCCGGCCAGCCAAGTTTTAAAAGCGCTTGCTTTAGGAAACCGCGCTGTCCAGGATGAACAACAATTGTTTCGGCATCTAATTGCAGTCCCAGCATTGGTGCGACTTTCTTGCCCCTAGTAACTTCTTTAAGAACCGCGGGATCATGTGAAACTAAAACCAAGCCGTGGACTGGATGAGCTTCGAGCCTGAGTCGACCATAACGAGACATGGTTTCAGCAACATCGACAAGCAGTGCATGTGGAACCGCAAACCTAGAATATTTAAGAAGTATGTCTACAACTTGCTCTGCATCGTGTCCGGCTGCGCGCGCGTTCCATAGGCCAAGTGGAGTTAAACGGTAGGTATGAATATGTTCTGGAGATTTTTCGAGTTCTGCAAAGGAGGCAATCGCACGGCGGCAGTCATCACTTAGTGGATGATCAATATCTAGAAGAAGGGTTTTATCACTTTGAACAATTAACGGGCCATCAGTCACGAATTATTTCCTTAATAAAAGCAGTTAGAAGTTTTACTCGCGACGGAATTGAAGAGAGCAATATTTGTTCGTGCGGGGCATGTGCACCATCTCCGACAGCACCAAGACCATCTAATACGCGAGCTCCAGCAACCGCCGCAAAATTTCCATCGCTTGCGCCACCTACAGATGCTTGGCCTATTGGCTCCATACCGATTTCACTAGCTACCTTCTCTAAAATTTTATAGAGCTCGGCTGTTGAAGAAGTCTCTAGTGGTGGCCGATTTATTCCACCTATCACTTCTAACTTTGCTTCTGGATGTGCAGCTGAAAGTTTTTTCATAGCAGAATCAATCCGGATTAATTCCTCGCTAGCGAATGAGCGAATATCAACATCAAGAGTTGCAAGTGCTGGGACGGTATTTGTTGTTGTGCCAGAATGCATAACAGTTGGAACAACAGTTGTTCCAAACTCTGGGTTTGCTAATTTTGCTACCTCAATAACTATTGCAGCTATCTCAGTTGTTGCGTTTATTCCCTTTTCAGGTTCCAAGCCAGCATGTGATGCTCGGCCATGGAGCGCAATTTGATACATCGATGTGCCTTTTCGGCCAGTTTTAACCTTGCCATTTAGCGATGCTTCCAAAACCAGAACTGCACGTGCAGATTTTGATACCCGCTCGATTAGGGCTTTAGAACTCTGGCTTCCGAGCTCTTCATCTGTAGTTGCAATTATCGCTACCTTTGAAGCTGCATTAGGGATTTCCTTAACTGCATAAATAGCTTGCAGAAAGCCAGCTTTCATATCGAAGATTCCCGGACCCTTTGCAATGTCACCAGAAACACTCCACGTTGGGAGATATGAACCTTTAGGCCAGACTGTATCTAAGTGACCCAACAGAACAATTTCAGGGCTCTTGCTTCCCCACCAAAAAACTGGACGATTATTCTCTTCAACTAACCGAGCAGCGGGCTCTAAATTTTCATCTGCAATTTGAATGGCAAGTTCTACAACTCCACGACAGGCAGCAAGATCTTCACTTGGCGATTCAAATTCAACAAGCTTCTTCAAATCTTCGATGATTGTCATGGGATAAGTCTGCCTTACTTCGCTGGTCTGACGCCGGTGATTCTCGGTATCCGAAAGCTCTGCATCTCGCCGGTTGCATGATCTCTGGCGATTAAAGTGCCCAAGGAGATTGAGATTGGATCGATAAGCCTATTGGAAACCCCGCCATTTGTATCTGCGTAGCCGATTGTCAGGCTTGCTTGCTCTTCAATATATTGATGCAACAAATCCAGAGTTTCATTTGCAGTTGTTCTAGGAACTTCACGCGGCTTATGCGAGCTTGCCTTCTCGCCAGTTCGAAGGGTACGAACTGCCGCTTTAATTACAATTTCACTAGGAGCTGAAGTTTCGCTGATAATTCTTGGCGGCTTCGGACGCGATTTCGCTCGACGAATTGCAGGTGCTGAAATCAAAATTCCACCAGCGTTCTCCGCAGCTGGAAGATAACTAGCTTCGCGAAGCGTCGCTATAACATCGCTAGCTTCAAAGTCACAGACCAACACTTGCGGCGCTAACTTACGGAAGCGAAGTGATTCCAATTTCTTGTCATGCAAAATTTGTGTCAACAGACCTTCATCTTCGCAACGAATATAGGTCTGTGCCATACCGACTCGCAGTCGGCCATGACGTTTAGCAACATCATTGATTAAGTATTCAAGTGGTTGGGGGACTGGTGTTTTAGAAGTTTTCTTTAGGAAATCTTTTATCTGTTCTCCGGTTTGACCATGATCTAAACCTCTACGAATTGATTCTTCGCTGAAGCGGTAAACCGAAGCACCACCGCGACTTTCGATATCTGCGATTGTTCCAATCATGTTTGCAAGTTCAACTGTCAATGGCCCAGGTGCTATTGCACTGTTATCAGCCTGAATCAAAATGTGATCAACTGGTTTTGGTAATGCGCGCTCTACACCAAGTACATCGGATCCATTTAGAAAAGCGATACCAAATTCGGAGAGTGCGCCCTGGCCAGTAAGTCCCAACCATTCAGCTTCGCGAAGTGTCCATTCAATATATTCTGCATTGAATCGCTGTGGCATCTGCCAAGCAATAATTTCCTGCAAGTTCTTTATTACTGGATCTAACTCTAGATTTTTTGCCAAAATGTTTAAGGTAACTTTGCGCATCGATGAAATACCAGCGCGATCAAGTTCTGGACCAAGAGGCGCAATGTTTTTCTCGCCAACCTTGCCAGATAAACCACTCACTCGAGAAGTTTCAAGCCACAGGCTTACAAGTGAGCTCCATCGTTCTTCAAGTGATCTAGACATCCAAATATCAAAGGAATTTGTGGGCAAGATTTGGTCATCAGGATCAATAACGATAAGTCCACCTAAGTAAAGAACTTCAGCAACAAAGGCAACGCAATTTTCAGCAATCCCTAAGTGATCTGCACTGCGCTTTAGATCTCTAATTCCAAGTCCACCAGAACGTAGCGCAATTGGTGGCTCGTCAGACCAGTGATGTGCGAGCTCTTCACACCACCGCAGAAAGTTTGAAATATTTGCAATCGCAGCACGATCTATATCTTTCTGCTTACGTGCAGTCCCAACGAAGCTAGCCGCTTTTGGTGAATATTCCTTGAAGACTTTTCCACCTCGTAAATGCATTCCAACTTCCCGAGGCAAGACAACTGTCTTTGAATCCATTACTGCTAAATAATCGTGCTCTAGTAACCATGCTATAGATTTCCCTGGCGCTTTTATATTTCCAACCTGCCCGCGAGGTGGCCCCCAAGTTAAGCGTTCGAGAACTGCGGCTGAATCATCCGGAAGATCTGCTAGCGCCTTAAAATCAAATTTCTTCATTGAACGTGGCCCGAGGCCAGCTGGTTCATCGCCTATTAATTGTCCTAAATTTCCAGGCAATCTAAATTTTGTCCCATCCTTATAAACAAGAGCAGCGGCCCAAAGCCGCAGTAATTCTTCACCAGCTTCTGGGACGGACACTGAAAGTAGCTCTGATTTAGAAAAAGGTTGCGTCAAGGTGCTAGCAGATGTCAAAACTTCTAATTGAAATTTATTTAGTGACTCAAGTGCGCGCATCAAACTTGGAGTTGAATTTGCGCGAGCCGATAGCGCCGATAAATCTGTTGGCACCGGAGAGAGCAAATCTGGGCGCACCGCAAATAACTGCGCAATTGCATCATCGCTGCGGGCACGCAATTCATCAGCAAAAGAGTTAACAGACATAAGTGTCCTACTTTACCGAGTTTTGGAAGCTACCTCGACCGAAATCTTCTAGGGGATAAGAAAGTTAAAGCGGCGGCAAACCTCGCTAGGAGCGGTCCGAAAATGGCTTTAACTGCCCGCGCTCTGCGAAAATCATGAATTGGCCAGTTATCTCTTATTGCTCGAATTTGTAGCAAGGTATCTGGGTTAATTGCTGCTGGGTTTCCAACCGCGGTCAAAAGTGGAAGATCATTATGGCTATCTGAATACGCATAAGAATTTGCAAGATCGATTCCACTAATTTCTGCTAACTCTCGGACTGCGACTGCCTTCTGATTTCCATGTAATAAGAGGCCAATCATCTTTCCGGTGTAAACGCCATCCTTTACTTCAGCTTTAGTTCCAAGCGCTCCTGTGAAACCTAATCTCTTTGCAATCAAGACAGCCATATCTTGTGGAGCTGCAGTTACTAGCCAAACCTCTTCGCCATTTGCCAAATGTTGATTTGCAATTTCAATTGTTCCTTGCCAAAGGGCGGGTGAGACAAACTCATCATAAATTTCGGAGCCAATAGCTTCAATCTCTTTAACGCCATGTCCACCGATGAAGTCACATGCTGCATTCTGAAATTTTGCTATTTCTTCTTGCTTCTCAGCGCCCGTTAAGCGATATCTTAGATTTGCCAGAACAAAGGCTGAAATATCGCGTTTACTAAAGAATCCTCTTTGATACATCCCGCGACCGAGAAAGAAGATTGTTGAACCACGAATAATTGTGTTGTCGACATCAAAGAAGGCAACTCGTTTGCCATGATTCGCCATGACCCAACCTTAGCGTTCAAGTTATGATTGCCTAATGACACGAGCGATTCACGTCTTGCGACACGGAGAGGTTGAGAATCCTGAGAAGATTCTTTATGGGCGTCAGCCAGGATGGCGGTTATCTTCTCGTGGCCAAGAAATGGCACAAGCAGTTGCAGATTGGAGTTCAAATTTAGATTTGGGAGCGATACATGCTTCGCCACTTCAACGAGCACAGGAAACTGCAGCCCCGATAGCAGCAAAACATAATTTAAAGATAAAAACTGATGACAATTTAATTGAAGCTGCAAATATTTTTGAAGGTAAGAAATTCGAACTAGGAAGTGGCGTGCTTAGACACCCAGCGTCGTGGTGGCATCTTCGCAATCCAGCAAAACCTTCATGGGGCGAGCCCTACACCGAACAGATAGCGCGGATGCTTGCAGCAGTCTTTGCAGCGCGTGATGCAGCAAATGGTAAAGATGCGTTAGTTGTTTCTCACCAATTACCCATTTGGATTCTGCGCTCTGCCGTGGAAGGCCGGAGATTTTTACATGATCCAAGGAAGCGAATCTGCACTCTCGCTTCAGTGACCTCTCTACTTTTAGATGACGAAGGAATGATTAGTGGCGTCTCATATTCTGAGCCAGCTAAACATTTGTTACCTATAAAATGAAATTAATTTTTGCGCTCGCAGCAGTTTTAGCACTAACGTCTTGTTCGACTGGTGGGACTTCAAGCAATAGCGAGAGCGCTTATATCTCTGGCGATGGATCTGCAATTGTTCTAAATGAATCAGAGAGAATTAAGGCACCTCAAATGTCTGGTGAAACTCTCGACGGAGGTAATTTCACCTCTACCCTGGGAGTAATAACCGTAGTTAATGTCTGGGCTTCATGGTGCTCACCTTGCAGGGCAGAGGCGCCCACTCTAGAAGAATTTGCTAAGAATAATCCGAAGATCCAGTTCGTTGGAATTTTGACTAGAGATAATTTGAGTTCAGCTCAGAGCTTTGTGGAACGATTTGGGCTTACATATCCAACTCTAATTGATGATGCAGTAATTGCTAGCTTCCGAGGATCACTTCCAGCTAATGCAATTCCAACAACTATAGTGATTGATACAAATGGTCGAGTAGCAGCAAGGATTAGTGGCCAAGTAACAGTTGCCACAATGAAAGATGTTTTAGAAAAAGTCTCAGGAAGTGCAGTAAATGTTTGATTTTTTAGTGGATATAATTTTTGATGGCAATCTATTAATAGCATCGGCTGTTGCAATTATCGCTGGTCTAATTTCATTTGCCTCTCCTTGTGTGCTCCCACTTGTTCCTGGTTATTTAGCATATGCAGCAGGCATGACAGAGGTGAGAAGTAGAGGTCGGGTAGCGCTTGGATCAATTCTCTTCGTTCTAGGATTCTCTACTCTTTTCATTTCCTATGGTGCAATATTTGGTTCACTTGGATCAAAGATTTCAAGTAATTCAACTGCAATTTCTATTGTTCTAGGACTACTGACTATTGCAATGGGAGTAATCTTTTTATTTAATCAGAAGTTTTATCGCTCCTTTAAACCGGTCTGGAAAGTTCGTGCTGGGCTTGCCGGTGCACCGATTCTCGGCTTCCTCTTTGGGGTCGGATGGACGCCATGTATTGGACCAACTCTCGCCGCTGTGCAGACACTTTCATTTCAAGAATCGAGCGCGCTTCGTGGTGCGATCTTAAGTTTCGCTTACTGCATCGGCCTCGGCTTTCCATTCATTCTTGTTGGTGTATTTTTCGATAAATCTAATCGACTAAGAAAATTCATAACCCGTCACGGAAATTATTTGACACTAATTGGCGGCATCTTCCTAATTTTGATCGGTATTTTACAAGTCACAGGTTTATGGGCGGATGCCATGAATTCAATCCGCGGTTATATTTCAGACTTTGCACCGGTGATATAAATGTCCACAAATATTGAGCTTGATGCTCGCTCTTCGTTTCGCTGGTTGTGGCGACAGCTCACAAGCATGCGCACCGCTCTTGTTCTGCTCTTATTATTAGGAGTTGCCGCAATCCCAGGCTCACTATTTCCGCAGCGAACTCAGAATCCACTTGCGGTAAGTGATTACTTTAAGAGCAGCCCTGGAACCGCTAAATTTCTTGATCAACTTCAAATGTTTGATGTGTATAGCTCGCCCTGGTTTAGTGCAATTTATATTCTGCTTTTCATTTCGCTAATCGGATGCGTTCTACCAAGATCCTTCGAGCATCTAAAGGGAGCTCGGGCACAACCTTCACTTACCCCGAAGAATTTAAATCGTATGGAGTTCCACACCGAAGCTGCCAAAGGAAGCCTTGATAGCGCCGAAGCTTGGTTACGTAAAAACCGTTTTCGAATTAGAAGAGATGAAAATTCAATTTCGGCTGAGAAAGGTTTCATGCGTGAAACTGGAAACTTGCTCTTTCACCTATCACTTATTTTGATTTTAATCGGAGTTGCATTGGGATCCCTCTTTGGGATGAGAGGCGATGCAATCATCAATGTTGGTGAACGATTTATAAATACCCCTACGTCATATGATGTGATTTCATATGGAAAGCTGCAATCAGGAAATAATCTCACGCCATTTTCGGTCACTGCCACAGACTTTAAAGCAACTTATGATTTAGTAACTGGAACACCAAGTGATTTCAAATTATCGGTAAATACTGCAAGCCCAGTTGGCACTAAAGAAGTATCACAAATTGTTAGAGTCAACTCACCGCTAACTTTTGGCACCACCAAAGTTTATTTGCAGGCAAATGGTTATTCACCGCTTGTCACAGTTCGAGATAAGAGTGGTGAGATTAAATATCAAGGTGCGGTTATTTTCTTGCCACAAGATGGGAATTTAACTTCTATTGGCGCAATTAAAGTTCCAGATATGCAGCCACAAATTGGGTTTGTTGGATCCTTTGTCCCGACTTATGAGAGGACTCTTGAGCGCGGATCATTCTCCTCGTATCCTGAAGCCTTGGATCCACGGTTATTAGTTTCAATCTGGACCGGCGACCTTGGCTTGGATTCCGGTATTCCGCAATCTGTCTATCGGATAGATACAAGCGAGATGAAGCGAATTGGATTGAAAACTCTAAAGCTTAATGAGACCCATGATTTTGGTGACGGTTCAATCACATTCGAAGGTTGGACGCCTTGGGTCAACCTGCAAATTGTTAAAGACCCAGGCAAAATATATGCATTGCTCGGTTCAATCTTTGCAATTCTTGGTCTACTAATGTCGCTCTTCACCAGATCTCGCCGTATTTGGATTAAAGAAGTTCCAGATAAATCAGGTGTTGAAGTTGCCGGACTTGCAAAGAATGCAGCTCCAGGTCTTGAAAATGAAATTGCATCACTTGTTAAGAAGATGAAAGGATAGGCATATGAATTCTTCAGATTATGCATATCTATCTAACTACGGTGTTTATACCGCGATGGTGCTATTTGCTGTTGCGTTTTTAGCCCATGGAATTGATGTCGCATTTTCAGTTCGTAATCTAGAAGAGAAGACTCAATTAGATTTCACACGCACTAAGCGAATTGGTGATCTCGGAACTGTAATGATAGTTATTGCCTTCCTTGCGCTATTTGTTGCAGTTATTTTTCGGGGAATCTCGGCCCAGCGAGTTCCTTGGGGAAATATGTATGAGTTTTCTATTACCGGGGCTCTAGCCTTTACAGGTGCTTATCTTTACGCGCTCTGGAAATATAAGATTAAATGGCTTGGTCTTCCAGTTGCGATAGCAGTTCTCTTGACTTTAGGAACTGCAATTTCAATTCTTTATGTGCCAAGTGCACCACTTGTCCCTGCTCTTAAATCAGCCTGGTTAGTTATTCACGTATCTACTGCAATTATTTCTGGTGGAGTCTTTTTACTCGCAAACTGTATTGCAGCGGCATATTTAGTTTTAGATCGATATGAGAGCAGAGGTGCACGTCCAGTTTGGGCTTTAAGACTGCCGACACTTGAAACTCTCGATCAACTTTCCTATCGCCTTGTCGCGTTTGTATTTCCACTCTGGACATTTTCAGTTATTGCGGGTGCCATCTGGGCTGAGGCCGCTTGGGGCCGATATTGGGGCTGGGATCCAAAAGAAACTTGGGCATTCATCACTTGGGTTGCCTATGCCGCATATCTACACGCGCGGGTAACAGTTGGCTGGCGTGGTCGCAAAGCAGCTTGGTTATGTTTATTCGCCGGTTCAACGTTCCTATTTAATTATGTATATATAAATATTTGGGGAACCGGCAAACATACATATAGCGGGCTTTAGAGCTTTCGCAAGAAATCCGGATCGTCATCTGGTGGAATTATCTTCCTACGACCGCCACGTCCAGGTCCTGGATTTCGCTTAGGCTTTCCAATTACAAACCAAGAAATTGCACCTATTGAAGAGAATAAAAATATTATTAAGAGCCAAGCCCACTTAGGTAATTTGCGAACTTCCTCTTGAGGGGTTCTAGCGCAATCAAAGAAGGCATAGAAAGTGAGAGCTAGTAAAGCGACGGTAATCAGGAGGCGCATGGTAAGAGTTTAAACCTTTGCAATCATTAGCGCGAGCGTTATCAACAGCGCAGTTAGCAATTGAAGCTCGCCAGCCTTGCCTAGCAGTGGAATCAATCTGGCACCAATGGCTCCGCCAGTTATTCCTTTAATCAGCAGGTAATACAAAGGGGCAGTGGCCAGAACAATCAGCGCCCAGGGTGTAACAACTGATGCCCCAACTGCTGTCGAGAAGGCGAGCAACAAGAAGAGGATCAAAAGTATCCGAGCTTTAGCGTCCCCCAATCTAACCGCCAAAGTTTTCTTCCCAGCCAATTCATCCTCGGGCCGATCTCGCAAATTGTTTAATCCAAGAATTGTGCAAGAGAAGGCGCCCATTGGAATCGCAAGCAAGAACGCCTTCCAAGAAATCTCCTGGGATTGCGCAAAGTAAGAGCCCATCGTTGCTACCAGGCCAAAGAAGATAAATACCGAAACTTCACCAAATCCTTGATAACCGTATGGCTTCTTGCCTCCGGTATATGTCCAACCCGCAATAATTGCTAGTGCTCCAACTAAAATTAAAAAAGGAGATGTTCGAATTGAGAGAAACAACCCACAAATTGCGGCAAATAGATAACTAAGGATTGCAGCATTCTTTACGGAAGTTGCACTCTTTAAACCACTTGCGACAAGGCGCACAGGTCCAACTCGGGCCTCATCAGTGCCTCGGATTCCGTCGGAATAATCATTTGAATAATTCACTGCTATTTGAAGCAATAAACCGACGCCTAATGCAAGAAGCGCATTTACCCAGTTGATCTCTCTACCATCAGAATTAACTAATGAGGTTCCTATTAAAACTGGAGCTATAGCAGCTGGAAGTGTGCGCGGTCTGGCACCCGCGACCCAAGTATTCATCTTCTTATCTTTGCTTATCTATGAATATTTGGCTGGCTTTGACACGGTCTGGTTTGCCAATTCCAATTTCAGGAATTTGCGGCATAACTAAGAATTCTTTTGGAACAAATTGCTTTCCTAATGTAGTTCTCAAAAGTTCTGAAAGGTGATCGTAATCAATCTCACTATTTGCAATCAGGCAGATTTTTTGGCCCCATTCAGCATCAGGGATTGCAGTAGCAAGAAATCTTGTGTTAGGAAAGCCAGCACTTAATTCATTTTCAATTGCAAAAAGTGAGACATTTTCGCCACCGGTAATAACTACATCATCAATTCGGCCTATCACTTCGATTTCATCATTCTTGATTTTCCCAAGATCGCTAGTAATCAACCATCCATCCTTGAAGTGCTGCGACCAAAGTTCCTGATTATCTTCATAGCCGCTTGCAAGTATTGGCCCCTTAATTTTTAATCGGCCAGATTCATCAACCATTACTGATACACCGGTTAGCGCTCTCTTGTTATAAACACAGCCACCAGAAGTCTCTGTCATTCCATATGTGGTGACTACCGATATTCCGGCCTTCGATGCTGCCTCTAAAAGAACTTTACTTGCTGGGCTTCCACCAACTAATACCGACTTACATCCTTGCAAGTGCACTAATAATTTTTCATCCCCAAAAAGGGCGCGGTGTAATTGAGTCGGAACAATAGCGGTGTAATCAGCTCTTTTATCTGCGTCCACAATTTCACTTCCAAGTATTAGCGCTCTGGTCAAGACATTTACTCCGGCAATATGGTTTATGGGTAGAAGCAACGACCAGACATCGCCAGGCATCGCGCTAACTCGTTCATTTGATAATTGGGCTGATGTCGAAACTGCATCTATAGATAGAAGAACGCGCTTTTTAATTCCTGAAGATCCAGTTGTGTTTACGATGACTTGGGTTACTTCTCCTTGCCCCATCGCCTCCGAAAGGGCACGGGTCAGCGCTGGCATCTCCCATTGGAGCCCAATATCAATTACCGAAGTTTTCATGACCCGCGTAGGCTATCTATATATTTTGTAGGAGGAAATGTGAGCAAACCCTTTAAGCGCGAGCCCGGCAGTCGGACCATTCCAAAATGGATTATTGGAAGTGGTGGCGAGGCTTTTTCAGACATTGTTTATGAAGTGGCCGAAGGTATTGCCAAAATTACAATCAACCG
>Ga0136655_1000065_pt1 | contig 42237 bp, 49 predicted proteins | sample CPBDNA_2_FD_94863 | JGI IMG/M metagenome (GOLD analysis project Ga0136655, IMG submission 94863) | Freshwater to marine salinity gradient microbial communities from Chesapeake Bay, USA - CPBay_Spr_15_0.8_DNA (version 2) | ecosystem: Environmental > Aquatic > Marine > Coastal | place: USA... | reverse complement strand
GGCAGATTCTCACGTATTACGCACCCGTTCGCCACTAAAGTTAAAAACTTTCGTTCGACTTGCATGTGTTAAGCATACCGCCAGCGTTCATCCTGAGCCAGGATCAAACTCTCCATGGTATTCTTTTTCGTTTGTGAAAATTAAATTTTTAATCTACATTGAATAATACCAAATGAATAGAAAATATGTCAAGTTTTATATAAAATTAAAAATTAATTCAGTGCTTTAGTTATTCTTTCCACTTGTTACTCATTTTTCCCCAAATGTTTCAAGATGCAAATATTGCAGAGACATTTAAGGTTAAAAAAAGTCAACGGAATAAAAGCATAACAAGTTCTCAGCTGGCTTTGAAAAACAGAAATATTGAAGAGTTTAGAGAACAACGTTTTTACATTGTGGAATGATTTTAAACATTTTTAAACTTCCAGCGCAGACCCAAGCAGCATTCTGGTTTATGCTATTTAATTGGATCAAATGTAATAACTATTCAATTACAATTGGGCCAGAACAGAGAAAAATATTAGCTGATTACTATAGCCGATCAAATGACCCAGATAGTAGAGCGGTTTCTAACCTAATATAGTGCTATAGAGTGAATTAAACTAAATTAAAACATTATTTTGATAAATCTCAAACAAAAAAAGCTACCTTAACTTTTGTATGTTAAGGTAGTTTTTTCGCTAATAAACCCGTAAATGTGTTATACAGTCAGCCTATAATGAACAACAAGCTATAACTAAAATAGTTATTTAACTAGAAAAACGACGTAATACTAAACGAATAGAACCATCTTGCGATGTTTCTGTTTCTGTAAAACTAAAACCTTCTTTTTCACTAACACCGATAATAGAATTGTACGCATAGCGCTGGTTCACACGATTTAAAAACTTATCTACCGAATATTCTTGTGACCAAAACATTAAATCGGTCACTAACTCATACTCTACACCATTCCACTTGAATCCAATGTCATGCTTGTTTTCTTGTAGAATGACTAATTCGGCTTCATGTGTTGTATTTTGATACCCGCGAATTTCACTAGTCTTATCAGTCCATTTAATATTAAGATCTGAAAGACTTTCTTTAAGTGTTTCAAGATTATATAACTTGGTTTTGACTTTACTAAAATGTGACATTTTTTTTTTTTGCTTCCCTTATTAGAGATGCTATGCTTATTTGGCTGCTTATAAAGGTAGAATTCTAATTATATTATATCATCAAATTTGTTTAGTCCAAACTCTAAAATTCAATTTATAAGTAACGACTAAAATACTTCCATTATTTTTTGCAGAAAATCCACCTGATTTCTACGAAGATGAAAAGATACGTGTACTCAAAAAAGAATTATTAAATTTAAACATTAAATTGAATATTTTTGTACTTTGTACTTATAGCGCGCCTTCTTTATACGACTTAGGTACAGGCAAAAGTACCAGATCCACTATTAGCGGGTCCTAACGCGGTAATATATTTATTACTGTTGCACCATAAAACCTACGTCCCATCGTTTCTTTAAGTAAAGTTATAATTTTGTAAAACGTTCTGGAAGACTTATGAAATACAATATCTGCAGTTTTATTTTGCAAAATTTTTAACTTATTTTATAACCTGCTCTTCATTTAGCTTTGTTCTCATGCAATATAAGCCACCTATACTTGGATAATCAAAATGTTTTTTCATAGTAAAATGTTTCCTACTTTACGATTACTCCGTGTTTTCTCTTGTTACTCTTATGATGCTATAACATATAGTAAATAGTTTTTCTTACACATGAGAACAGTTCCGGAATAAACCTAATTGTTTAAGAAATTAATGGGACTTGCAATCAAATAAAAAAGGTAATCTTTTCTATAGATTCTTTAAAATGTTAGTAAAACCAAAACCGAAATAGGTATTTTGTTGCTGAGAGGTTATCTCAACCGATTTTAACAGTTACGGAACTCGTTTTAGATAAGTTAACTTATTTTAATCTAAATTGACAAACTTTTCTAATTAATCGTTAGGCCAAAAATATTTTATTACTTGGATGTGGCACAAAGTAAACAAACACTTAGAAACTAAAATGTCGCCGAACATGTAAACTTTTAACTTATATTAAATTTTAAAATCAACTATGTTACTTGCTGACGATTTAGATCAATTACTAGATATTTTACCAGAGTTTATCAGTACTCCTTTACGTAGCCAAAACCAAAAAGAACAACTTGTTGAAATTGTTCTCGATATTGGCAGACGTCCTGAAGCTCGTTATGTAAATGGAGCCAATTATTTGTCTTTCCGGACAATTGTTTGGCAAGACTTAGACTTTATACTTAAACGCTTAGGTAAATTCAGCGGCGATAATCGTGCGGGAATTGAAAAAACATTACATCGCATTAGTTCCATACGAAACCGACAAGGAAATGTAATTGGATTAACGTGTCGAATTGGACGTGCTTTATTTGGTACCGTAAGTATTATTCGCGATTTATTAGAGAGCAATAAATCGATTTTACTACTTGGGCGACCTGGCGTTGGAAAAACAACAACTATCCGGGAAATTGCACGCGTACTTTCCGACGGAATGAAAAAACGGGTCATCATAATTGATACCTCCAATGAGATTGCAGGAGATGGTGATTTACCTCACCCATCAATTGGTAAAGCCCGACGAATGCAAGTCTCAAGTCCTCAAAACCAACATCAAGTTATGATCGAAGCTGTTGAGAATCATATGCCCGAAATAATTATAATTGATGAGATTGGAACTGAACTCGAGGCTGCTGCCGCGCGAACTATCGCTGAAAGAGGTGTGCAATTAGTTGGAACCGCGCATGGAAATGCATTAGAGAATTTAATTAAAAACCCAACAATCACTGACTTAATTGGGGGTATTCAATACGTGACATTAGGTGATGAAGAAGCAAAACGAAGAGGTTCATCAAAAAGTATCTTAGAACGAAAAGCACCTCCAACATTTGAGATTGCAGTTGAAATTCATAATAGTAAAACCTGGATTATTCATGAAAATATCGAACAATCCGTTGATTTATTATTGCAAGGGCAAACCCCCCCATTACAAGAACGAAAACTTATTAACCATAATAATCTAATTCTGTGTGATATTATTTCCAATCAAAAAGAGGCACGCTTATCTATTGAAGGTAATAAAAAATCTCCAAGCAATATAAAAAAACAGAAAAATAATCACCTTTTGAACAAGGTAGTTAAAAATGATGAGTGGAAGACCAAAAAAGTCAATATTACCACAGCCCAATTGAAGAAAAAGCTAGGAACAAAATTTGTATTTATATATATCTATGGGGTAAATAATAATGATTTGCGGTCACTCATTAAAACTTTAAAACTTCCAATAATTGTGACTAAGGAAATTCAATCAGCAAATGCCATTATAGCTTTATCTAATTTACTAAAAAATAATAAAAAATTAAGGCAAATTGCCCATTCCAAAAAAATTACCATTCACAGTATTGAAAGTAACAGCCTTTTACAAATTGCTAAAGCTCTACGCTTAATTGTAAGCAGCAAAGAAGAAACAAAAGTCTCTCTGTCACAAACTGAGTTAAGTAACACAAAACGCTCTAAAATTATAACCAGAAATTTATTAACTCCCCTTGAAGAAACCAGGCTTGCAATTGAAGAATTTGTAATTCCAAAAAAAGTCGCTATTGATTTGATTCCTCGCGAACGGTCTATTCGGAAATTACAACATGAATTGGTAAGTCATTACCAATTGCACGGAATTTCAATTGGACCTGTTGACGCAAGATATTTACGTATTTTACCTAAGTAGACCTAACAAATATAAAGACGGTTTTGCCCAATGGAATACGCTTTGAAGGATTTTAGTGTTGGTTTCTCAGACTCCCAAAATAAGAGCAGTAACGAACTTGTACCTTTAATACAGGAAAAAGTGTTACCCAAATATGAAAAGCTATGATATATTTATACTTTATATATTTAACTTTGAATGGTACTAATCACTTCTAATGGGCATAAATCTACAAGAAGAGTATAATAAGACGAATATTCAAGGAATTATCGATCAGTTGGAATCTGATTTAGTCGGTCTAGCACCCGTAAAAGCTCGTATTAAAGAAATTGCGGCTCTACTATTAGTTCAGCGCCTTCGAAAGAATTTAGGATTAGGTATGAATTCAAATTCTGTTGGTTTACATATGTCATTTACTGGAAGTCCTGGAACTGGTAAGACAGCTGTTGCTACTCGAATGGCTGATATCTTGTTCAAATTGGGATATATCAGAAAGGGGCACTTAATTACTGTGACGCGAGATGATCTGGTTGGGCAATATATTGGCCACACTGCACCTAAAACCAAAGAAGTATTAAAGCAAGCCATGGGTGGTGTTTTATTCATTGATGAAGCTTATTACTTATATAAGCCTGACAATGAACGAGATTATGGTGCTGAGGCAATTGAGATCCTTCTTCAGGTAATGGAAAACCAACGTGAAGATTTAGTGGTTATTTTTGCCGGGTATAAAGATCGAATGGATAGTTTCTATGAATCAAATCCAGGTCTATCATCACGTGTAGCAAACCATATTGACTTTCCGGATTATACACCGGAAGAGCTAATTCAAATTGCTAGTTTAATCCTCCAAGAACAGCAATATCGAATGAATGAGGATGCGAAAGCTGCACTGTTAGAGTATCTTAAAAAGCGAATGAATTTACCACTCTTTGCCAATGCAAGAACCGTTAGTAACGCCATCGATACGGCACGCATGCGTCATGCAAATCGCATGTTTAATTCTGGTGATAAGGTCTTAACAAAATCAGACCTAGTGACGCTTGAAGCTGAAGATATTCGCGAAAGTAGCCTTTTTGCAGAAATTGGGGAATAATTTTTCTATTAACATATATAAATACATTAGTAACAACTTATTAAATTTTTACATGGTTGAAGTTCTATTATCTGGAATTGTTTTAGGTTTAGTACCGGTAACGATTACTGGCTTATTTGTAGCTGCGTACTTACAGTATCGACGCGGGAATCAATTCGGTTTATAAAAATAAAAATTTAATGGCTTTATAGTTCACTAAAAACGTTAACATAAAGCCATTAAATTTTTTAGTTTAATAAAATCTTGGAGCTCAATACAAAGAAAACAACACGATGCCGAATGCGAATCAACATCGTAATAAATAGATTGAAAGCTTCTTTTTTATACTCAGTCAATGGATCTTTTTGCCCATAAGCTCGCCATCGGATAGAATCGCGGAGAAGAGAAATTTTTTGTAAATGTTCTTTCCAAGAATAATCAATTTGTTGTAGTACAAAAGTTCTTTCAATTTCACGCATTAAACCAGGCTCAACCGCCTCCATTTCACATTCTTTAAGATCATAACTAATTTGAAATTGTTGCTGTAAATTATTAAATAATTGATCAATTTCTTCTTCTTTCCATTCTATACTAAACGGTGTATTTAAAAGCGCTTGAATTTTTGTATTAAAGTCAAAAATGTTCTCTTGATTTTTAAATTGAATTTGTTTCGTATAAAAAATCAAATCACTCAAACTTCTCTCAGCATATTCAATAATCCAGTCTCTAACATTACTACGTAACAGAATCTTTTTACGTTCACTATATACGCCATTCCGTTGCATAGTTAAAGCTTGATCATATTCAAAAAGTTGTTTACGTGTATCAAAATAATAGGCTTCGACTTTTCTCTGCGCTGATTCGAGGCTTTGGTTTAAAAGTGAAGATTGAATCGGTGTATCATCTTGAAAACCAATATTCTGCATCATTGTAAGAATTTGATCACCTCCAAACAAACGAAGAAGTTTATCCTCTAAACTTAAAAAGAAACGTGAGGACCCCGGATCTCCTTGTCTGCCAGCTCGGCCTCGGAGCTGATTATCGATACGACGTGATTCATGCCGTTCTGTTCCAACAACATGAAGTCCTCCTAATTTTAAGAGTTGCTCTTTATCCTGTTGCGCCAGTTCCTTTTGGCCGATTAAACTTTTTTGATAAAATTGGCCAAATGGGTTAGATGAAGCTACCGTCTCTGAATTTAAGAGTTCAGTTAGATGTTGAGATAAATTATCTTTTTGTAGTGCAGATAGAAGAGACGCGTCAGTTGAAATTTGAAGTGTTTCTCGTATCTTAAAAAACTGGGGATCAGTAGGCTCAAGTAGAGAAAGCTTTTTTACTATGGTTTTTAGTTTCCCAATAGTTAAAAAGGAAGGGTTTCCACCTAAAACAATATCAGTACCACGTCCTGCCATGTTTGTTGCAATTGTAACAGCCTTCTTACAGCCAGCCTGAGAAACAATTTCGGATTCATTTTCAACGTTTTCCGGCCTTGCATTTAATAGTTGATAAGGAATCTCATATTCACTTAACAATGCAGCTAGTAGTTCTGATTTTTCGATAGTTGTAGTACCAACTAATACAGGCCGACCAATTTGATACATTTCAACGCATTCATTCGCGATGGCTTGCCATTTAATATACTGATTTTTATAAATAAGGTCAGGAAAATCTTTTCTCTTGATAGGTTGGTTTGTTGGTATTGAAACAACTTTTAAATTATAAATCTTTTCAAATTCTAATTCTTCGGTTTTAGCCGTCCCTGTCATACCAGACAATTTGTCATAGATTAAGAATAAGTTTTGATATGTGATTGATGCTAAGGTTTGACTTTCATCCTGAATCTTCACATTTTCTTTTGCTTCGACGGCTTGATGAAGACCGTCACTCCAACGCCTACCAAACATTGTTCTTCCCGTAAATTCATCAACAATAATAATCTCCTCTTCCGAATTTACAATATAATGAGTATTTAAGGTAAAAAGTTCTTTTGCCTTTACGGAGTTTAAAATATATGAAATCCAAGGGTCTTCAGGGTTATATAAATCTCCTAAATTTAAAGCCTGTTCACAAAATAGAATCCCTTCTTCTAATAGTACAGCATTTTGATTTTTTTCATCAATCGAGTAATGAACATCGCGTTTTAATATTTGTGCTAACTTAGCTGTTTGTTGATACTTTTGCGTTGGGGATTCACTTGGGCCGGAGATAATTAAAGGTGTACGTGCCTCATCAATTAGAATCGAGTCAACTTCATCGATAACAGCAAAATTGAATACCCGTTGGACCATTTCGTCCTTCGTAAAAGCCATGTTATCACGTAGATAATCAAACCCTAACTCATTGTTTGTAACATAAACCACGTCACAGTCATAATTCATTTTTCGTTCAGCGGCTGTCATATTCTCCTGAATTAACCCAACTTTTAACCCTAGAAATCGATGAACTTGACCAACATATTCCGCGTCTCGCTTTGCTAAATAATCATTTACAGTTACAACATGTGTCCCTTGACCCGAAAGAGCATTCAGAAAAGTTGGCAGTAAAGCTACAATTGTTTTTCCTTCACCGGTTTTCATCTCGGCGATTTTACCTTCATTTAAAATTAGGCCACCTATCAGTTGTACATCATAATGTCTAATTTTTAGAACACGACTAGTTGCTTCACGCACTAACGCAAAAGCTTCATCGATAATCTCCTTTTGAGTTTGACCAGAATTTAAACGTTGTTTTAACTCACGAGTCTTAAGCTTGAGTTGGTCATCGGTTAAACTTGTATATTGTTTCCCAATAGTAGAAATACGTTGCAATTGAGCCGAATATTTCGTTAAAATTTGTTTAGAAGAATTTTGAAAGAAGGTTTGTAACATTGGACGAAATTTAAAAGTAAGAAACTATAGCATAAAAATATTTGAGGAAGGGGTAGGTAATATCTACAGAAAACTGAAGACAAAAGAACGTGGAACAATATCCCGCCTTTATTCGAATATTCCAAATAAAGTAAAAACGTGTTATTAAAAATTAAAACATTTCTTAGTTCACTAAATTATTCGTGGCTAAATTTTAAATTGCAAACACAGGTAATTTTCGCAACAACGATTCTAGTTTTTGTACTTACAAGTAATCTAACCTCGTGGCCACTGAAAAACATTGAAATCGAAATAAACCGTAATAATATAAGATTTGAAAATGATATTAATTCATTGCTTAGTACTAATATTGTATTACTACTGAAGGAGAAAAAAGAAAGTCAAATTAATCAACTCTGTGAACGATTCTATCAAAGTAGCCCAAATATTCGATGTATATTATTCATCGATCGGGAAGGCCTTGAGTACGGCCTACCCTATGATTATTCCGAACTTCGTCAAATTTTTTTAATAAACGAAACAGCTGATGAACAAAAATCTCAAAGGGTCTTACGGCAAACCCAACGTGTTTCACCCGTTCGGATTGTAAAGTTAACCCTAATGGAACAAAATGACTTTTTAGGTCTATTAATAATTGGAAACAATTTGACTCCCAATAGTTTTAAACAGTTTACCATAACAAATGAAATTATTATTTTGCTCTGTTTTAACTTTGGTATAGTCTTAATCATTGGTGCTGTTTACACCAAGCTAGCCATTACTAATCCCATTCGAGAAGTAACTACGGGAATAGAATCTATAACACATGGAGATTTCAATAAGCGCATTAGATTTTTACTAGGTGGAGAAGTTGGTGAATTAATTACCAAATTTAATGAATTAGGAAGGCAACTAAAATTAAATGAAGAACAAACTCTGTCGAAATTATGGACCGAGAAAATTAAATTTGAAAGTATAGTTACAACAATTGACGATGGAACTTTATTACTTGATATAAACCTACGCATTATTCTGGTGAATCGAGCTGCAAGTAAATTTTTGGGATGGAAAAAAAATACCCGTATTCTAGGTAGTCCAATTTGGGACCATCTCCCACGACCATTACAAAAAAAATTATTTGTTACCTTACAAGCGATAATATTTGAGAAGAATATTGCCGTTTTTGAAGAAATTCTTACGAGTGACATATACGATCACCAATATATTCGAATTATAGTAAACATTGTCTACGATGATGAGTTGCAGACCGTACCTATTGGAGTTGGTTTGACAATTCAAGACACAACAAAGGAGGTTGAGTTAGATAAAACGCAAAGTCGATTTATGAGTAACATCTCGCACGAATTACGAACACCACTATTCAATATTAAATCGTTTATAGAAACCCTCCAAGAATATGATTATACGCTTAGCATTTGGCAGAAACGCTATTTTCTAGATATTGTAAATCAAGAAACAAACCGTCTAACAAGACTAGTTAACGATATATTGTGTATATCAAAATTAGAGGCTAAAGGAAATGTCACACTTGAAAACATAAATTTACTTGAAATTATTGATCAAACGATCTCCACATATCAAATTATTGCTCGTGAGAAAAAATTAAAATTAGATACAAAACACTTACTACCCCTTACTACAATAAGGGGAAATAAAGATTTACTGCTCCAAGTTTTAATAAATCTTATTGGAAACGCTTTAAAATTTACTTACCCTAATGGGGAAATTATTATTCGAACTTACATCACAAGTCAATACAAACTCCGAATAGAAATTGCAGATACAGGGATTGGCATTTTAGAAAACCATCAACAAACTATTTTTCAACAGTTTTACCGCGTGGAAAACGACGTTCATACATTAAAAGGAACTGGATTAGGATTGTCCATCGTTCAAACGATCCTAGCTGAACACAATACAACTATTCATGTGATCAGTCGCTACAATACTGGTAGTATTTTCTGGTTTGATGTCGAACAAATTTAGTAACCGATACCGGGAGAAAACAATATACAAATGGGTCACCTGGGACTCGAACCCAGAACTATTCGGTTAAAAGCCGAGTACTCTACCATTGAGTTAGTGACCCACACTTTCATACAATAAGATCTTCAAACTGGCATTCTTGATTACAAAGGTAACACAAACTTTTATAGATCACAAGAAACGAAGCCGTTGTTATTATGAAAAAAGTAAACTAATTTCAAATATTAATTTCAATGTTTCTATTAATAAGCATCACGAATTCTCATTCAATATGCACGTTTCGTGACGCCTATGCATCTATAGTTGTGGATTGTTGATCTTGCGTTTAGCTCGTACATAAGACGATGTAAACGCGTAACTATTTAATAAGACGATCGGTACTATTGGATTTACTGTAACGGGTGCAGCAATAAATGCCAGTGGGATGACTTTTTCAAGCTTCCCTTATCTAAGCATATATTTACCGGCTTCTTTAATGGTCCAACTCTTATAACGTCTATAGTAGAGATAAGAACCTAACCCGACTGTTATCGCTGAAGAGGAAGATCCTGATGCAAAGCCACCTGTTGCACATGGAGAAGGTTCGATTGTTCAGCTTCTGAAAGTTTTTTTTAATTTCCAAGAAACTACTATCAACCAGGAAATTTTTTTCTGTAGCGAATATTAATATTTCATTTTCGCTTTCAATTTTTTTACTTTGAGGAGTATATATATCATAGTAGACAAAGTCTTGCCATATACAGACTTTGAAAAAAGGTTGCAGAAACATTTTAAAATACTTACAGCACGACTGGTGAAGAAGATGTCCTTTTTGAAAAGTTTCTCATAAACGAAAACAGAGAAAAAATAGATCTTAAATTTTTTTTGTAGATTTCAACCGTGTACAAAATTCCGACAAATTTATTGCTAATATGGGAAGAATATTGATAGCAAATAAATTCTTATCTCTTACTAGACCAGAAGCTTATTCAGAGTTAAGCTGTATAAAAACTTTAATTCTACCTATGACAAATCTTCAAGATCAAAAGCACCTGCCGTCAAAGGTTTCTCGTTCCTTTCTAAAATAACCTCGAATAATTGATTAAGTATACTGGAAGAGCTTGAATTTTAAATTTCCCTTATCCGTACTTTGAGAACATATTCTCAAGAATTAAAGAAAGGGAATATTTCAAATTTTTATCCTAATCTACACCATGTATTGGACGGTTGAATGTTGCAAAATATAAGTAAACTTTGCTATTATATAATAAGACGGAGGCTCAGTAGCTCAGTTGGTTAGAGCAGGGGACTCATAAGCCCAAGGTCGCAGGTTCAAGTCCAGCCTGAGCCAGTTTTGAAGAAATTAAGCATGTTATTAACCAAGTATTTTCTTCGTGTTTAAATAATGAACACATAAATGCCGTGTATATGAAAAGAGTTGCCTTAATATAAATTAGCAAATTTCACGAATAAGACTTTATGGGAGCAAAAACTATTTTATATCAGGAAAATGCAAGAAAAGCATTAGAAAAAGGAATGGATACAATTGCAGAGGCCGTATCCATTACATTGGGTCCAAAGGGGCGGAATGTTGTCTTAGAAAAAAAGTATGGAACACCCCAGATTGTTAATGACGGTGTAACAATTGCAAAGGAAATTAACTTAAAAGATAACTTAGAGAATACAGGCGTTGCACTAATACGACAGGCTGCGTCAAAAACAAACGATGTGGCAGGAGATGGAACAACCACAGCTACTGTCTTAGCCTACGCAATTATTAAACAAGGAATGCGAAATGTTGCGGCTGGAGCTAATCCAATTGTTCTTAAACGGGGAATTGAGAAAGCAACCCAATTTACGGTACGCAAAGTAATGGAATATGCTCGTCCAATTGAAAATATCTCCGATATTACTAAAGTAGCAACTATTTCGGCTGGAAATGATAACGAAGTTGGGACATTGATTGCGTCAGCAATTGATAAAGTTGGACGCGAAGGTTTAATTTCTCTTGAAGAGGGAAAGTCAACCGTTACCGAATTAGAAATTACGGAGGGCATGGGGTTTGAGCGAGGCTTTATTTCTGGCTATTTCGTAACAAATACTGAACGGATGGAAATTATACTAGAAAACCCATACGTGCTATTAACGGATAAAAAAATTACAGTCGTTAAGCAAGATTTGTTACCAACGTTAGAGTTAATTACGAAAACAAACCAACCACTTTTAATTATTAGCGATAACGTTGAAAAAGAAGCATTAGCTACATTAATTATAAATAAATTACGGGGGATTTTAAACGTAGTTGCAGTCCGCGCACCTGGTTTTGGAGATCGACGTAAAGCCATTTTAGATGATCTAGCTATATTACTATCCGGCCAAGTAATTAGTAGTGACGCTGGCTTAAGTCTGGAAAAAATGGAACTTGAATTTTTAGGCCAAGCACGACGAGTAGTCGTAGGAAAAGACTCGACAACAATTATCGCCGATGCAAATAAAGAACAAGTTCTAGCCCGGTGTGAGCAATTACGACGTCAGCTTGAAACTTCCGATTCGGCCTATGAAAAAGAAAAATTACAAGAGCGTTTAGCGAAATTAAGCGGAGGCGTAGCCGTTATAAAAGTTGGTGCGGCTACAGAAACGGAAATGAAAGACCGAAAATTACGTTTAGAAGATGCTGTCAATGCAACTAAAGCTGCGGTTGAAGAAGGAATTGTACCCGGCGGTGGAACAACTCTAACGCATATCTCGCAAGAACTATTTACGTGGGCGAAAGATAATTTAAGTGATGATGAACTAATCGGAGCATTAATTGTCGAGAAAGCATTGAGTGCGCCGTTAAAACGTATTGCGTCAAATGCCGGCAAAAATGGAGCCGTTATCGCGGAGTATCTCAAAGAAAAAGACTTTGAAATTGGTTACAATGCTGCGACCGACGAATTTGTAAATATGTTTGAAGCAGGTATTATTGATCCAGCAAAAGTAACTCGCTCCACGTTACAGAATGCTGCTTCAATTGCAAGTATGATTTTAACAACTGAATGTATCATTGTAGATAAGATTGACTAAGAAAGTTAACCAAAAACGAAAGTATAAAAAGAATGTCTACAAGTAATCTAAATTTTGTTGGACCAAACCTTATAGATTTGGAAGATATTCCTAGTGATGAGATGGCCTTATCCGAGCATATCGAAGAATTTAGTCAAAGACTTATCTTTTGCGTAAGTGCCTTAATTACTACGACATTGGTTTGCTTTGCTAATATAAAACAAATTGTGAAACTTTTCCAAGCCCCTGCACTTGGAGTTAAATTTTTACAATTTGCTCCAGGCGAGTATTTTTTCGCAGCTTTAAAGATTGCCGCGTTCACTGGTTTACTAGTTAGTAGCCCCATTATTTTGTACCAGGTTTTTTTATATATCTTACCCGGGATGACAAAAAAAGAGCGGGACATTTTGTTACCGATGACTCTTGGGTCAGGAGTATTATTTGGTATTGGGTTAAGTTTTTCATATTTTTTTTTAGTACCCGCTGCTTTACGATTTTTCATCAGCTATGGTGCAGAAGTCGTAGAACCATTTTGGTCTTTTGACCAGTATTTTGATTTTGTAGCTGTTTTAATTTTTACTACTGGCCTTAGCTTTCAAGTACCTATTGTTCAAATTGTACTTGGGCTACTTGGCATTATTTCTGGTCAACGTATGATTTCGGCCTGGAAATACGTCGTTGTAATTGCAACTACGTTAGCTGCTATTATTACACCCTCAACAGATCCGATAACCCAAATTTTAATGACCAGTGCGCTACTAATGTTATATTTAGGTGGGGCGGGAGTTGTTTTACTTTTAGAAAAAACATAGCGTATATCCGTTCATTGATTTAAATTATTAAACGAATAGTCATTAAAGTAGACGAACTCACCGGATGGTAATTCTCTATTATTCAGTGTATAATTCAGGTTAATAAAACTAATAGAATTTACTTTAATGAATATTATTTTTAATAAACTTAGATCTATTTTCTTAATTTTAGGCATTGCTGCAACTATGTGGTTTCCTAAAGTTTCATACGCGTATCCCGTGTTTGCACAACAAGCATATGAAAATCCACGTGAAGCAACAGGTCGAATTGTATGTGCCAACTGTCATTTAGCACAAAAGCCTGTTGAAATTGAAGTCCCACAAGCGGTACTCCCAGATACAGTATTCGAAGTGGTTGTCAGTATTCCATATGATACTTCGGTAAAACAAGTAACCGCTGGTGGAAAGCGTGGTCCATTAAATGTAGGGTCCGTACTTGTACTACCGGAAGGCTTTAAATTAGCTCCAAAAGATCGTCTTACGGCGGACATTAAAGCTAAAACAAAAGGTGTTTTCATCCAACCTTATAGTAAGGATAAACCCAATATCTTAGTTGTTGGACCTATCTCCGGGGATAAGAATCGTGAGATCGTATTTCCAGTCTTAGCTCCTGATCCAGCTCAGGATAAGCGAGTAAACTTCTTAAACTACCCAATTTACGTGGGTGGTAATCGTGGACGAGGCCAAGTATATCCAAGTGGAGAAAAAAGTAATAACACAACATATACATCAACAACGTCTGGACAAATTACAGCAATTACACCTGGTGACAAAGGGAAAATGCTTATAACAGTTGCTACAACCTCTGGTGAAGAAGTTACACAAACAATCCCAGCTGGATTAGACGTATCAGTTAAAGTGAATGATGTTATTAAAGCAGACCAAGCATTAACTCTAGATCCAAATGTCGGTGGGTTTGGTCAGTCTGAAACAGAAATTATTTTACAGAACCCAAATCGTGTGAAAGGGATGATTGCCTTCTTCTTTACGGTAACAATTGCTCAAATTCTTTTAGTTTTAAAGAAAAAGCAATTCGAAAAAGTCCAAGCTGCTGAAATGAATTTCTAAAAAAAACTGGATTATAATATAATCCAGTTTTTTTTTACGATCGTACGATCTTATCTGACGAACTTACAAATACTAACGCAGCTGATATTGGGATAATAACAACAAGAATAGCTAGTATTACGCTGCTTAGAAACGCGCCTAAAGATGGTGTCATAATAAATTTTAGTGTTACTTATGATGTAATTTTAGGATTATTATAGCATCATTTTAGAGAATGTTTCTCCTCTACATACGATAAATCACGAAGAATACATAAAACCGTTACATTTCCAGCACAACCAGTTAAATCAAGCACGTCACCTTATTAGGAGCTGCTAAAGCCGCTGAAGGTTGTAGAAATGACATAACAAGAAATCCAAATAGTGCATTACGAGGATTTACGATTGGTTTAATACCGGTTGTACTTTTTGAAAAACATCGCGCGTTCTTTTTGCACCAGATTTCACTGCATTTAAAGCACGGTCACGCTTGCGTAATTTTTTATCCATTTTATTTTTAGCTACTTCAAATTTCCAATGGATTCCTAAAATTTAATTCATATGCAAATTTTGCATATATTATCCCTTACCAATTACAAACGGAAGAAGGGCCGCAATACGTGCCCGTTTTATCAATTTAGTGATTCGCTTTTGCTGACTGGAATTTAGACCCGTCGAGCGGCGCGGTAAAATCTTTCCTTGATCACTAATAAAATTCATTAAGAATTTTGTATCTTTATAATTAATTGCATCGATATTTTCAATATTAAATTCTGCGTCTCTTACTTGTGATGAAACCATTGATAATTTATTTGTTACGATTAAAACTTACTTAATCTCACGAAAAAGCTCATGTTTTTTTGTTACGGGAGAATATTTTTTTAACTCTAAACGTTCTGTTGTATTTCGACGATTTTTCGTTGTATTATAACGATAAGTTCCCTGTTCACTTTTATGTTCAAGGGTAATTCGAATTCTTGCCCCTTTACTTTTAGCCATGATAGTAAATACTCTTTAATTTTTTATACCTTGATATTAACCCCTAATCGAAAAAAATGCAAACTAAGAAAATAAAAGGTAGAACTTTATTTCTGATTTAATAAATTAGAAAAATATCGTCACGAAACGGTAAAGAAATTAAAACTTATCCATAAATTTTACAACAGGCTAAAAATATGCTACATTCTTTCAAGAAGTATTTATTTCAGCTGGTGTAGCTCAATTGGTAGAGCAACTGATTTGTAATCAGTCGGTTATGAGTTCAAGTCTCTTCACTAGCTTTGATTTCTCTCAGGAGCTTATAATGAGCAGATCACTTAATTTAATAAGTAAGATCTTAATTTGTTTAATTTTACCACATACATATTTAATCTAAACCAATTTCTTGAACTTGTATTTGATTAAATATTTAAAGGGTTTAATACAATACATAACGGCTTTTTAGTGTGTTTAAATGTCTAAGAAATATTCGTAACCTGCTGCACTTTTCTCCAGCATATTAGAAATTAAATGCTGACATTACCGCTTTGCAGGATGTCTATTAAATATGTTCTTTTACCATAAGTTTTGTGTTATTATTTAGATTTAAAAGAAAAAAAATTCCTAAAATATATTTATGAGTGTATTATTAGCAACTGTATGCGGAGGGTTAGGAGGGTTTTTAAAATTTTATATGGCCTTGTTAACAATCCGAATTTACTTAACGTGGTTTCCCAACATAAACTTTTATACGCAACCATTTTCTTCTATAACGAAGATGACCGACCCATATTTACGTATTTTCCGAGGTATATTCCCTCCTTTAATCAGCCTGGATCTATCACCACTTGTTGGGTTTTTAATATTAAGCTTTTGTATCGACCTTTGCGCAAAGTATTCGAGTTAATTAATAAATAGGACTAGGTTTAAATAATTAAAACCCTAAACAGTTACAAAAATCATCGAAAGTTAGATATAAAATGACAGAAAAATCCGTCCAAAATACAGACATTATTCTTGACGAAATTGTAACAAGTCCCTACAAATACGGCTTTAAAACAAATATTGAAACCGAAGAATTTCCGAAAGGACTTAATATAGAAACGGTACACGCTATAAGTGAGAAAAAAAATGAACCTGAGTTTTTACTTCGCTTCAGAGAGCGCGCCTTTAATTATTGGCAAAAAATGCGAAGCCCGAATTGGGCCTTTTTAACCGTACCATTAATTGATTATCAAGATATTCAATATTACTCAATTCCTAAGACAAAGAAAAAACTTGGGAGTTTAGAAGATGCCGATCCCGAACTTCTACAAACATTTGAAAAATTAGGCATTTCTTTAACTGAACAAAAGCTATTAGCAAATGTCGCTGTAGATGCAGTTTTTGATAGTGTTTCAATTGGGACAACCTTTAAAAAACAATTACAAAAAGCTGGAGTTATTTTTTGTTCTATTACTGAAGCTATAGAATTATATCCAGACTTAGTCGAGACATATTTGGGAAGTGTAGTCCCTATAGGAGATAATTTTTTTGCTGCACTCAATTCTGCTGTTTTTAGTGACGGGTCTTTTTGTTATATTCCAAAGGACGTAGAGTGTCCGCTTGAACTATCCACGTATTTTCGAATAAACAATGAAGAAGCCGGACAATTTGAACGAACGCTGATTATAGCGGAGGAAAGAAGTTCAGTTAATTATTTAGAAGGTTGTACAGCACCTCAATTTAGTAGTAATCAATTACATGCAGCCGTCGTTGAATTGATTGCATCGACAGAAGCTAAAATTAAGTACTCAACTGTACAAAATTGGTACGCTGGAAATGAAGAAGGTATTGGCGGAGTTTATAATTTTGTTACCAAACGCGGCATGTGTACTGGAAATGAAGCAAAAATTTCTTGGACACAGGTTGAAACAGGCTCTTCTATTACCTGGAAATATCCGAGTTGTATTTTAGTAGGGAATTCTTCAATTGGGGAATTTTACTCAGTTGCCTTAACTAACAATAAGCAACAAGCTGATACAGGAACGAAAATGATTCATTTGTCCCCAAATACTCGTAGTCGGATTATATCAAAAGGAATCTCAACTGGAAATTCAAACAATACCTATCGTGGGCTAGTAAAAATTGGAAATAAAGCTGAGAATACACAAAATTATTCGCAATGTGATTCTCTCCTATTAGGAAAAAATTCCAGTGCAAATACTTTTCCGTATATTGAAGCACAAAATAGTTACACCCGAGTAGAACATGAGGCTTCAACATCAAAAATTGCAGAGGAGCAATTATTCTATCTTCTCCAACGTGGGATTGAAACAGAAGAGGCCATATCTTTAATGGTTAATGGTTTTTGTAAAGAAGTTTTTAATGAGTTGCCACTTGAGTTTGCATCCGAAGCGGATCGTTTACTAAGTTTAAAACTTGAAGGCTCAGTGGGCTAAATTATTGTATAAATCTTGGAACCTTCCTTTTTTTATTAAAATCTTTCCGTTTCGTACTCATGAATTTCTTAAATGAATTTGTCTTACTTCTAAAAGCACGTTATCCAATTTTATATATTTCTACATCGGAAGAAGAGCGTTTAGAATACATTATTAAGTACTGTACAAAAAAATATGTTACACGAACATATTATTCTTGGGATTTTGTTGATGGGTATAAAGGTAACCCAAATGACACAGGATTTGCTGCAAAAAATCCCCTAGAAGCATTGGAATTAATCGAAAAACTAACGCCCGAAACCGCTTCTGTCTTTATTTTAAAAGATTACGATAATTTCTTAAAGGATCTATCAGTTATTCGAAAACTAAAAAATCTTAGTAAAGTTTTAAAGACACAACCAAAAAACTTAATTATTATTTCACCTGAAATAAATATACCGGATACCCTAAAAGAATTAATTACCGTTATTGAGTTTCCACTCCCAACGTATCAAGAAATAAACGAAGAACTTCTTCGCTTAGTAACATCGTTACAGCAAGATGTTTCTGATGAGTTATTATTGAATTTAACAACAGCGTGTCAAGGTTTATCACTAGAACGCATTCGACGAGTTTTATCAAAAGTAATTGCCAAAACAGGAACTATTGATATTTCAAGTCCAAAGTTAGTTCTTGAAGAAAAGAAACAAATAATTCAACAAACTCAACTTCTTGAATTTTGTGTTGCCGATAAACATATTGGGGATTTAGGGGGGTTAGATAATTTCAAGGATTGGCTTAAATTAAGGGCAGAAGCATTTTTACCAGCTGCCAAAGAATATGGCCTGCCTTACCCAAAAGGCTTGCTACTTGTCGGCGTTCAAGGGACCGGAAAATCACTTGCCGCAAAAACAGTTGCAAATGAATGGAAGCTACCACTATTGCGCTTAGATTTCGGGCGATTGTTCGCTTCTTTAATCGGTCAGTCAGAATCACGAGTACGAAAGATGATTCAAATGGCTGAAGCCTTATCACCTTGTATTCTATGGGTCGATGAAATCGATAAAGCTTTTGCAGGGGCGCAAAGCAATGGAGATAGTGGAACAACGAGTCGTGTATTAGCAACATTTTTAACATGGCTATCCGAAAAAACCTCACCTGTTTTTGTAGTAGCTACTGCAAATAATATTGAATGGATACCTCCGGAAATTATTCGTAAAGGTCGTTTTGACGAAGTTTTTTTTCTTGCATTGCCAACAAAAGAAGAACGAGAGGCAATTTTCAAAGTCCACATTGAAAAAGCAAGACCGAATCGCGTAACAGAATTTAATCTTTCTTTATTAAGTGATCTTAGTAAAGATTTCTCAGGGGCAGAAATCGAACAAGTTGTAATTGAGGCAATGCGATTAGGATTCAGTCAAGGCAAAGAATTCCAGACTGAGGAAATATTAACGTCTATTCAGAATTTAGTACCCTTAGCCCGTACGAAAAATAAAGAATTAACCCTGTTGAAAGAATGGTTTGAATCTGGTAATGTCGCAAGTGCCTCAAAATATCAATAATTCTTAGTAAGGCAGCATTTACATAAGTCTAAATTTATGATACAACTTTTCTGTGTGGTAAAAAAAGTAACAAAAGACTAATATGGGAGCGATTGGAAATCTAAACGTCGATTTAGACATTTTTTATAAAAAAACAAACCTACCAAATATTGAATTAGGTGATACTATACGCGTAACTATTTATTTAGAATTGCCAAAGCAGCTAGGGGCGGATGATAAGAAAGAAAAAGAAAGAATTCAAATCTATGAAGGAGTTGTAATTTCTAAGCATAAAGATAGTCAACAAATTGACTCGACCATTACAGTTCGGAAGATGTTCCAAGGCGGTGGAATTGAAAAGGTGTTCGTTTTAAATTCCCCATGGATACGAGATATCCAAATTATGCAACGTGCAAAGGTAAAGCGTGCGAAGTTATATTACTTACGCGGTCTTACAGGTAAATCTGCAAGATTAAAAACACGGTTTTAATCCATATAGTATATAGTTCCGATTTCTCTTAATTAACCTGCTCATGTTTGCATGAAAAAAACTTTAATTAAAATTTGTCAGCGAGGCTTTGCCATATTTTCATTCATATTTGCCTTCGTAGAAATTTCTTCTTGTTTTGCTCTAAAAGTCTTTCTATATTCTGACAGCCCATTCCTTCGAAATATATACATAAACTATATAGCAAAGCTAACTCAGCTTTATATTGAAAATGTATATTTTACTTTTGCTGTAATGATAGGAATTTTTATAGTCTTCTCACGTGGTATGATCCGCGTAAATAAGTTTATTCGATTTAATGTAATTCAAGCTATTTTACTTGATATTATTTGTTCTTGTATTAGCGCCATTTATCCACTGCTCCCCTTGGTTATTCGAGAAAGTGGACTTGGCCTATTACTGTCGAACTTTTTCTACTTAGGTACGATAGCAATTATCATCTACTCCAGTGTCCTAATAATCTTTGGCCGGTACCCAAAAATACCGGTAGTATCAGACGCTGCGAGATTACAAGTCCAACGTGGCTGGTTAGATTAATAAAAAAATCCCATGTATTAACAACCGAAGTTGAAAATACATGGGATTGATATAACCTACTCTAGATCCTTTCGATTAGGGTTTCGAGATGGATCATTTGAAAGAAAGCCAAATGTGAAAAGAGAAATAAAGAAAATTACAACAGCGTAAACTAAAATCTTTAATGTAAACATTAATTTTATTATATTAATTAATCTGGACTTGTGCCAATCTTTGCAATGCGAAACACTTTGTAGGTTGATTATATACGTAATAGTAAACAATTAAAACAAAAAGTATACAGAGAGTAAAAAAAATTCCCATTTTTTATTACTTGTTGGTAAAACTATCGCTAACAAGACAACTTACAGTGGTTATCCCAAAAGGATAAATAGGAACGCAGTGAAAAAGCTAAGATTAATATAGTATTAACGCAGAAGAGAAGGCAAATAATTAACATTGACGGAATATAAGGTGTCCTAACAATAGTCAGGGATTTTGATTTATGAGATGATTTCAATGGTGCAACTTATATCGGATTGCGTGCTTTCTGTTTAAAACAAACTGTACCTTTAAATTTTATATATAGATCCGGAAGCAATTTTTTAATTTCGAGGTCATCATCATAATCGCTCGCTCCTTCAGTAAGGTATTGTAGGAATTTTTTTAAAACGTTTGTAGCTTTTGTAATATCCTGTTTGCTTTTAAGCCAATTCATGATTTCTTATTTACATTTTTCGAATAACTTTTTTATTTGGTAGGAATCTTACATATGCCAGACCTTTATGGGCTGAAGCTCTACTGTCGTGTAGCTCTTCCTGGTATCGTAGGTATCATAGGAAGCATATTTTTTCTGATTGGTTTAAAACAGTGTCATCCTCTTTTATGGACACCTTAGAATTAAATGAACAAAATATTATCGTTTTATTTATTTCTATTGAAGGTATCTGGTTAAAAAATTTAACTCCATCAAGCCAAGTCAGAGTTCCAGAATCGTTGTCTTTTTCTTGTTTTTTCTTTGATGCACGCCCTTGCAACGCGTTTCGGGTTCTTTAAATTATTTTTGGTACTATCTCCTGTGCATGCTACCCTTCCACTCAACTGAGTAAAGTTTGATTGCAATCGAGCTCGCCAGGGCTCGATTATATTATTAATTGGATTGAAACGACTTTCAACTCGGAGTCTAACCGGTTTGCGAGATCGAGAGTTTCTTGTCTCTTGTCAAATTCGACAAATTTGGTATAATGAAGTTATAGAATTGGCGGGTCGATGCCCGAGTGGTTAATGGGGACGGATTGTAAATCCGTTAGCAATGCTTACGTTGGTTCAAATCCAACTCGGCCCAATTTTTGGAAGACGTGGCAAGTATATTAGATATGAATAGTGTTAAGTTTTTTCGTAAAAGAAGACACAGGATTTAAAGCAGAAGCAACGGAATCATAGCAGAAATATCAATAGACTCTAGCATATAGAGAGTGAGTAATAGATAATGAATGCCAAATAAGAATAATTGATTTTACGTTCAAACAAAATATAAGGCCTACGAATGTACAAGATCCCATCGTTTTAATAAAAAGAAAAAGAGCTACGCAAAGAAAAAACCAAGATTGAGTTATTGAAATTTTTCCCGGACTAGAACTATAATGATTCTAAAAAGTCCTTTATATATAAACTGAAAATATTAGGATAAGCGAATGACAGATACATTAAATTTACAGATTCCTTCTCCAACTTTTGGTGGAAGTACCGGTGGTTGGCTACGTGCCGCTGAAACAGAGGAAAAATATGCTATAACATGGACCAGTAAAAAAGAGCAGATCTTCGAAATGCCAACTAGTGGTGCTGCTATAATGCAGAAAGGTGAAAATCTTTTGTATTTAGCTAAAAAAGAACAGTGCCTTGCTCTGGGGACACAATTACGCACACTTTTTAAAATTAACGACTATAAAATTTACCGTATCTTTCCGAATAGTGAAGTACAGTATTTACACCCGAAAGATGGTGTATTCCCTGAGAAATTAAACGAAGGACGACTTGGCATTGGTAATATTGGCCATTCTATTGGTAAAAATCCACAGCCAGTCAACGTCAAATTTACAGGTCGTAATACTTTTGATAGAGGTTAATTTAGATAATTAACGTAGAATAGTTTTCAAAGCATTGAAGAATATTTTACTATCGAATCTATAATTAACTTTAACAGTTTATTGGTAAACTATATCTATTGTTTAATTAAAAAATTAGACTCTTATGCTAAAAAATAAAATCTTAATAGGAAGTATTTTAGCTACCTTTTTCTTTGGTACAGCTCTTTCGCCCGTTAGTGCACTTGAGCTAGATGAAGATACAAGAACAGTTCCTCTTGATGCTAAAGGAAATAGTGTAGTAATGACTCCTGAACAAGTTAAACGTGGAAAGCGTCTTTTTAATAATGCTTGTGCCATTTGTCATGTAGGCGGTCTAACAAAAACAAATCCAAACGTTGGTTTAGACACAGAATCACTGAGTTTAGCAACGCCAGCACGTGATAATATTACAAATCTTGTAAGTTATTTTAAAGATCCAATGTCTTACGACGGGTTAGACTCAATTTCGGAAGTTCACCCAAGTATCAAAAGTGCTGACATTTTTCCAAAAATGCGTTCTTTAACAGATGAGGACCTTTTTGCTATTGCTGGTCATATTCTTTTACAACCGAAAGTTGTAAATGAAAAATGGGGCGGTGGAAAAATTTATTACTAATAGTGAAAGCGTTCTTTTCAGAACTTTTTAAAAATACTAAACAAGATAGTTTATATAACTATCTTGTTTAGTATTTTTATTTTTTAGATGAAAGATTCAACTATTAGTTTTTATAAATTAGTGATTTGTTTAAAAAAATTATTGTCTAGAAAAAATTTGCATACTACCAATAGAACTTTAATAGAATAGCGGGAAACGGATTTGAACCATTGACCTTCGGGTTATGAGCCCGACGAGCTACCAAACTGCTCTATCCCGCGACGCATACAATACAAGTACCATTCTAATATTGCCATAGACGTAACTTGTTTGTCAAAAAGAGGTTCTCTTACGCAAACCCTTCTCCTTGTGGTAATTTAGTCGTAATATTTCGAAGAATATTTTCATCTCGCATAATAGCTTTATGTAAGGATGTAATAAGGTGGCCATTACCGAGAAAAACCATTTGAATATAATTGGCTGTATCAAATCCTTTAATTGGGTAACTTAACGAACGTTTTCCACGGTTATGAACCATTACTTGACTTCCCTGTTCGGCTAAAAAATTTTGGTAGTAATCCATTTTTTCAATTAAAACAGATTGAGTACATCGTGGATTTACTAAATAAATTGTCTCGTATAGATCAACTTCTTTTTTCATAAGTATAGTTTAAGAATTAACTTTAGGTCTAACTAATATAATTTAAGTATAGTTGCAATGAAAAGGTTTGTCTATCATCTAACAGCGAATTGAGAAAATATACGAATCAGCACTCAGATCTATTAATTTTTTTAATTTACTGGTGTCCTTTAAGTATACTCTTTTGAAAAAACAAAAGAGTATTTTAAAGGTAAAAAAGTTCACAAGAACAACGGTCAACGTTTATTTATGTCAATCAAAGTTAGTTCTTAAGTATTAGTAAGAATAAGAAGCAGAAGTTTTTACCATATTTTTATTTTTCTGTTGAATAGTCCGTTTCAATAGCATCTTCAACTCCAGAGCCCGATCCGGTTTCGGACGTTGTGCCATTCTGACCATAAACTTGTTGTCCCACTTCCATAATTTGCTGCTTAATTTGTTCGTTGAGACTCTTCATAGAGGTATAGTTTTCTTCGTTTACAGCTGTTTCAAGTTGGGTAACAAGCTCCTGGATTTTTTCCTTATCTCCGGTACTAATTTTATCTCCAAGCTCGTCTAGTTGTTTCCGTGTTTGATAAATAAGTGTATCAGACTGATTTTTTAAATCAATCTGTTCTGACTTTTCTTTATCTGCGGTAGCATTGGCTTCAGCGTCTTTTACCATTCGTTCTACCTCATCTTTTGGTAATGTCGATGCCCCACTTATTGTGATCGATTGCTGCTTATTTGTTCCCTTATCTTTTGCTGTTACAGAAAGAATTCCATTTGCATCAATATCAAATGTTACCTCAATTTGTGGCACTCCACGAGCAGCAGGAGCAATTCCATCTAATCTGAATGTTCCTAAACTTTTATTATCCTTCGCTAATTCTCGTTCTCCTTGTAATACGTGAATTTCAACATTTGGTTGGTTATCTACTGCAGTAGAAAAAGTTTCTGATTTTTTAGTAGGAATAATTGTATTTCGAGGGGTAATTTTTGTTGTCACTCCGCCTAGAGTTTCAACACCTAATGATAACGGTGTTACATCCAGAAGTAAGATATCTTTTACTTCCCCACCTAAAACACCTGCTTGAACCGCAGCACCAACAGCTACTACTTCATCAGGATTTACAGTTTGATTAGGCTTCTTACCAAGTAAATTTTCAACTAATAACTGTACGGCTGGAATGCGGGTTGAGCCCCCTACCAGAACGTTTTGATCAATAGCAGTTGCTGTTAGTTCAGCATCCTTTAATGCGGCCTGAATTGGTTTTTGGCAACGGTCGATAAGGTCCGCACAAAGCTCTTCAAATTTTGCACGCGTTAATTCTCGCTCAATGTGTTTTGGGCCTTCAGGTGTCACTGAAATAAAAGGTAAGTTGATTGAACTTTGATTTAAAGTTGACAACTCAATTTTTGCTTTTTCAGCAGCTTCAGTAAGGCGCTGTAATGCCTGGCTATCTTGAGTTAAATCGATATTTTCTTGTTTCTTAAAGTCCTGAATTAACCATTGAACAATTTTTTCATCAAAGTCGTCCCCTCCTAAGTGAGTATCGCCCGAAGTAGCTAGCACTTCAAAAACACCATCACCAACTTCTAAGATGGAAACATCAAAGGTCCCGCCACCTAAATCAAAAACAAGAATTGTTTCGTTATCTTTCTTATCTAAACCATAAGATAATGATGCCGCTGTTGGTTCGTTAATAATTCGTAATACTTCTAATCCAGCAATCTTTCCAGCATCCTTGGTTGCTTGGCGTTGTGAATCGTTGAAATATGCAGGTACGGTAATTACTGCTTGTTTAACTTGCTCTCCAAGGTATTTTGAAGCATCCTCCGCTAGTTTACGTAAAACTTGAGCTGATATTTCTTCTGCAGCAAATTGTTTTGCTAGGGCTGGGCAATTCAGCTTAATAATGTCTTCATTTTGTAAAACCTGGTACGATACTTGACGAAGTTCTTCTGTTACTTCACTAGTTTTTCTCCCAATAAAGCGCTTTACCGAATAAAATGTATTTTCTGGGTTGATTACTGCTTGACGTTTTGCAATTTGTCCTACGAGTAAATCACCTTTTTTCGTATAAGCAACAACAGAAGGTGTTGTTCGTTGTCCTTCTGAGTTAGTAATAACCTCCGGTTTACCACCTTCCATAACTGCTACAACAGAATTTGTCGTTCCTAAATCGATTCCGATAACTTTTGCCATACTATGATAATACGAGGTAATTTGTATATTCTAATTACAAATTTTACCGTGTGAATTTGATTTTTTACAAGGGGTATTTACCCCATAAGTTTGCTACTTTTATTCCTACTTTATATCACAAAGAAACGTGAGTACATCTAGGCGCCTATTACATTTGATAACGTGCGTCTAACCAAACAACAATTGTCAGGTCCAAAGATTTAAGTCTAATACTAGGGCTCAAACCGGCCCTGTCAAATTCTATAGTAGAGGCTGTTCTAAAGACTGTCATAAACAAAGTATCACTTAATTAAAAGAGTTTGAAGTGACAAATTCGGCATTTTTTAACCATTTGTAGTTCACAAGAGATAGACAAAAGAATGTTTTACAGTTTATAATTTGAACATTCTCGCTAGGTTTAAATGGTTAATGTTTCCTAGTACTAGATAAAAACATAAGTTTTTAGCTTTGTTCTAAAGGTAAATAAAAAGAAATCTTTTTATGGCTGTTGGCTTATTCGCAAAAAAACTTGGGATGACACAGATATTTGATGAATCGGGAGTAGTTTTTCCCGTGACACTATTAAAAACCGAAGAGTGTCAGGTGAGTCAAATCAAAACTACAAACATAGATGGCTATAACGCTGTCCAAGTTGCGTATGGTTTAGAAAAATTGGGTAAACTTACGAAACCACAAATCGGTCATTTGAAAAAGAGTGGAGAAAGGGGATTTAGATCCTTTGGTGAATTTCGTGTAAGTGATCCTCAAAAATTTAAACTTGGTCAAAATATTACATTAGATTCGTTCGAAATTGGTCAACAGGTTCGCGTGTCAGGTAAAAGTATTGGTAAAGGTTTTGCTGGCAACCAAAAGCGAAACAACTTTAGTCGAGGACCAATGACGCACGGTTCAAAAAACCATCGTGCGCCCGGGTCTATTGGGGCTGGTAGTACTCCGGGACGTGTTTATCCAGGGAAAAAAATGGCCGGGCAACTAGGTAATCAAACGGTAACTATTAAAAATAGTGAAGTATTATTTATCAATATTGAAGAGCAGATATTAGTTCTGAAAGGTTCACTGCCTGGAAAACCTAATACAACATTGAAAATTCAGCCAAAAGAGTAATATAAGTAACAATTTAATCACACAATGGATTTGATATTCATTTTTGTGATATTTTTAAAACATGTGATATGAGTTTTGATCAAAAAGCATCTATTGATTTGGTGAAGTATCCGCTTTTCACGGAAAAAACAATTAAATTAATTGAACAAAATCAATATTCGTTTGCTGTCGATGCAAACGCAAATAAAACGGCTGTAAAGTTCGCTATTGAAAAGTTATTTGAGGTTAGGGTGATTGCTGTAAATACTTCACTACAGCCACGAAAAGAACGTCGAGTAGGAAAATTTATTGGAAAAAAGAGTCAGTATAAACGAGCGATCGTTACACTTGCACCCGAAGACTCCATTACATTATTTGAAGATGTATAAAAGCTTGTGTTTGAAATTCAAACAGTGAGTTGGTATTAAAAAAAAGAGAATCTATGGCAATTCGTTTATATCGGGCTTATAGTCCAGGAACACGTTCGCGTTCTAGCTTGTTCTTTGATGATTTATCAAAGAACAAACCAGAAAAGGCTTTAACATTCGGAAAAAAGCGTTGTAGTGGTCGTAATAATAGGGGTGTAATAACCTTAAAAGGCCGCGGTGGTGGACATAAAAGAAAATACAGATCTATTGATTTCCGTAGAAACCCTAGTTCTACAATAGCAAAGGTGGCTAGTATTGAATATGATCCAAACCGTAATGCTCGAATTGCGAAGCTACATTATGCAGACGGAGCAAAAAGATATATTATTTCACCGCGCTCGTTAAAAGTAGGGATGTCCATTTCTTCAGGTGTTGGTAGTCCCATTGAAGTTGGGAATGCTATGCCCCTAGAGTTTATTCCACTAGGAAGTATTGTCCATAATATTGAATTAACTCTGGGAAAAGGTGGGCAGATTGCTAGGGCAGCTGGTACATATGCACAACTAATCGCAAAAGAAGGTGACTTTGTGACATTAAAATTACCCTCAAACGAAGTTCGACTAGTAAATAAAAAGTGTTCTGCAACGTTGGGACAAGTTGGAAATGTTGAATTCATTAATGTTACGCTTGGAAAGGCAGGTCGAAAACGTTGGCTTGGTAAACGACCAAAAGTTCGAGGTGTTGTTATGAATCCAATTGATCACCCTCATGGTGGTGGAGAAGGTCGATCTCCGATTGGCCGTACAAAACCTGTAACGCCATGGGGTAAGCCAGCTTTAGGTATTAAAACAAGAAAACCAACAAAAGCTAGTAGTCGTTATATTTTACGATCACGTAGATAAGAACCATATTAATTATTGAAATAACATTCTAATGCCACGTTCTTTAAAGAAAGGTCCTTTTGTTGCCTCACAGTTAATCAAACAGATCGATTTGATGAATGCTGAAGGTAAAAAAGATATTTTGAAAACATGGTCACGTTCGACAACTATTTTACCGAATATGATTGGTCATACGTTTGCGGTTTATAATGGTCGTCAGCATCTACCTGTTTTTGTAAGTGATCAAATGATTGGTCATAAATTAGGGGAGTTTGCACCTACCCGGACGTTTCAATCACATATTAAGAAAGATAAAAAGGGGAAACGCTAATTTTTCTAATACATAGGTTATGAAAACAATTTCTGTACAACAAAATGAGGCTAGAGCAGTCTCAAAGTATATTCGAATGTCTCCAAGTAAAATCCGTCGTGTACTACGACAGATTCAAGGCAAAAGCTATAAAGACGCTCTTTTACTTCTTGAATTTTTACCTTATGCGTCCTGCGAACCCATTATCAAAGTATTACGGTCAGCAGCTGCTAATGCAAAGCATAACAAAGGTTTTGATGAATCTAAGTTATTGGTGAAGTCAGCATTTGCTAATCAAGGACCAACAATGAAGCGTTTCCGTCCACGTGCACAGGGTCGTGCATATCGTATTATGAAAGCGACATCTCATATCACCATTGTTGTGGCCGCTTAACTTATTTGAGACTTAAAAATTTTAAAAATTTTACGTAAGATATTTATTTGTGGGACAAAAAACACATCCAACTGGTTTTCGAATCGGAGTAAACAAAACACAAAGCTCCACTTGGTTTGCAAATTACAGTGCTTTTAGTGAAACTTTAAAGGAAGATTATCAAATTCGACAATTCTTTGAACGAGAATTTAATTCCATTTATAACAAGGCCGGAATTGCTAAGTTAGAAATTAAAAGAAAAGTGAACCAAATTGAGTTATTGATCTATGCGGCACGGCCAAAAGCGATAACGACTAGTTCAGAGAACGAGAGTACAATAGTGAAATTAAAGACGGCACTTAAGAAGATTTTAGTTGATTCAAAGCAGATTCGAATTAAAGTTCTGCAAATTACTAAAAGTGAGAATGAAAGTTCTTTAGTGGCACGATCATTAGCGGATCAATTAGAGAAACGTGTTGCATTTAGAAAAGCAATTCGCCAAACAACACAGATGCTCCAAAAAAGTGGCGTTAAAGGATTTAAAATTCAAGTTTCAGGACGTTTGAATGGGGCTGAGATTGCCCGGGCTGAATGGGTTCGGGAAGGTAGAGTTCCGCTTCAAACGTTAAGGGCCGATATTAGTTATGCGACACAAAAAGCATTTACTATCTATGGAGTCCTTGGTATTAAAGTTTGGATTTTTAATAAAGAAGTGGTTTAAACCAATTATTAGATTAAAAGTAGTTAGAAAATAGTTTTATGTTACTTCCTAAAAGAACAAAGTTTCGGAAAGTCCATAGAGGAAGAATGAAAGGTATTTCCTCAGCGAATACTGTTGTATTTGGCGAGTACGGTTTACAGGCATTAGAACCTGTTTGGTTAACTTCTCGTCAGATTGAAGCAACGCGACGTAGCATAACGCGTTATGTTCGTAAAACAGGAAAAGTTTGGATCCGGGTTTTTCCAGATAAGCCTATCACTGAGCGAGCAGCCGAGTCACGTATGGGTTCGGGTAAAGGGGCGGTGGATTATTGGGTAGCTGTTATTAAACCAGGGGCAATTCTATTTGAAATAAATGGTTTAGTAGAGGAAAGAGCAAGAAAGGTATTACAACTTTCTTCTTATAAGCTGCCAATTAAAACAAAGATTGTTACTCGTTAAAATGCGTTTTATTTTGATATGATCTAGAGACAACAATAGACAATGACTACAAAAGAGAAAATCGGTATCGTCGTTAGCGATAAAATGGAAAAGACACGAATTGTAGCGGTTAATAACCGAATCATGCATAAGCGCTACCGTAAAGTAATTACTGTTACGAAGCGTTATGCTGTTCGTGATTTAGATTTAAATACAACTATTGGGGATAAGGTCCGCATACGCGAAACACGTCCCTTAAGTAAAACAGTAAATTGGATTTTAACAGATATCATAAAAAAATCCTCAACATAAAAAAAGAAAATGATACAACCTCAAACTTGTTTAAAAGTCGCAGATAATAGTGGGGCAAAGCAACTAATGTGCATACGTATCCTAGGAAGTAATCGGCGTTATGGTTATGTGGGAGATGTAATTATTGGTGTTGTTAAAGATTCGACACCTAACTTAACGGTTAAACGTTCTGATGTTGTACGAGCTGTCATTGTTCGAACAAAGTATTCGATACGTCGAAAGGATGGGTCACGTTTACGTTTTGATGATAATGCTTCCGTTATTATTAATAAGGACAATAACCCGCGTGGCACACGTGTTTTTGGACCAATTGCACGAGAACTAAAAGATAAAGGCTTTACAAAGATAATATCTTTAGCGCCTGAAGTTCTGTAAGGAACATTTAGCGATCAAGGTTGATAAATAAACAACTTAAAACTTATCGGAAAATGCATAAAGATTTAAAAACGTTGTATCGAGAAACTATTACTCCTTTAATGATTAAAGAGTATGGTTACAAAAATATTGAACAAGTTCCAAAGGTTGTTAAAATTTCAGTAAATCGAGGTCTTGGTGAAGCTTCAAAAAACTCTAAAGAGTTAGCTTCAAGCCTAGAGGAAATATCAACAATTACTGGTCAAAAGCCTGTATTAAACAAAGCTCGAAAATCAGTTGCTGGTTTTAAAATCCGTAATGGGATGCCGGTTGGCGGTTCCGTTACCTTAAGAAAGGAGCAAATGTACACGTTCTTGACGAAATTAATTCACATTGTATTACCACGAATTCGTGATTTCCGTGGTATCGACCCTAGTGGTTTTGATGGACGAGGAAATTATAATTTTGGGTTAACTGAGCAACTGATGTTTCCAGAAATTTCTTATGATGATGTAAATCAGCTGCATGGATTCGATATTTCGATTGTGACAACCGCAAAAACAGATGAGGAGGCTTTCACTCTTCTTAAAGGTTTGGGAATGCCTTTCAAAACAAAATAGTTCTTTAAAAAGTTTTAAACTTATGACAACAGATACTATATCAGATATGTTAACACGAATTCGCAATGCGAATTTAGCGAAACATCAAATTGTTCAGATACCCGCTACGAATGTGACGCGTAGTATTACGAATGTTCTTTTAGCCGAAGGTTTTATTGATTCGTTTGAAGAATTGGATAACGGTTTGCGCAGTTCACTTCTTCTATCGTTAAAATATACTGGAATAGAGCGTAAACCATTTATTACAACTATTGAGCGCGCTAGTAAACCAGGTCTACGTTTATATAGCAATTCGAAAAAAATGCCAAGAGTTTTGGGTGGCTTTGGAACTGCTATTATTTCCACTTCCCAAGGATTGATGACTGATAAACGCGCTCGTCAAATAGGTGTCGGTGGTGAATTACTCTGTTATATTTGGTAAATAAAAGTTAAATAAAAAAATGTCTCGAATTGGTAAACAATTTATATCACTCCCGAAGACGGTAAACGTGAAACTAAATGGACAAAAAATCGTTATTACGGGTCCAAATGGTAGTTTAGCACGAATTTTACCTTCTTTGATTTGTTGTACTGTAGATGAGTCCGACGGAAAGCTCTTTTTAGAAAAAGCAAAAGATACAAAGCTCGCACAAGCATTATATGGCTTATCCCGCACGCTTGTTGCAAATATGGTAATTGGAGTATCAGAGGGTTTTAATAAAAGGTTACAGATTACAGGGGTTGGTTATCGTGCACAATTGGATGGTAAGGATCTTGTTTTAAATATGGGTTATAGTCATCCCGTGCGTATGCTAACTCCTTCGTCATTGTCAGTCAAAGTTGAATCCCCGACAAGTGTTGTAGTTTCGGGTATGGAAAAAGATGTTGTAGGAGAATTTGCAGCGAAAATTCGTGCAGTTCGTCCGCCAGAACCATATAAAGGAAAAGGGATTGCTTATGAAGGCGAATTCATTCGTCGTAAAGCTGGTAAAACTGGTAAGTAAAGCTATCGTAGTTATTCTATTGATAGATTGTTTAAGATTTTTTAATTATCTCACATTATGGCGAATTCGAAAAAAGGATACAAAAATAAGTCAGAATGGTCAGAACGTGTTGTATCAATTCAGCGTGTGACCAAGGTGGTTAAAGGTGGTAAAAAGATGAGTTTTCGAGCTGTAATTGTAGTAGGAAACGAAAAAGGTACGGTCGGAGTCGGTGTTGGTAAGGCAGGGGATGTTATCACGGCTGTACGTAAAGGAGTAACAGATGGGAAAAAAAATATCATTACAATTCCAATTACAAGCTCAAACTCTATTCCTCACCCTACAAACGGTAGGTTTGGTGCTGCGAAAATTCTTTTACGACCATCCGCTCCAGGATCTGGAGTTATTGCAGGAAGTTCGATTAGAACAGTACTTGAATTAGCAGGTATTAAAAATATTCTATCCAAACAATTAGGATCTGATAACTTATTAAATAATGCGAGAGCAACTGTTGATGGGTTAAGTCTTTTACGCTCATATACTCTTTAGGTTAATAACAGTTTCAATTGTGAATTGGGCGTTCGTTCGATTGACGTTGAGATGTGCATAGTACTTCTTGTATGAAAAAATCAGAAACGACAACATTACTTAAAACGAAAATAATAAAAATATTTAGTCTTTTATTACTGGTTCGGTTAGGTTTATATATTCCTGTGCCAAATATTGATTTAGATATTTTTTCGCAAGGCCAAACTTTAAATCCTATGTTTGGCTTTGCCCGAACATTAACAGGAAGTTCCATTTTTGGAATTGGAGCCCTGGGTATTTTACCCTATATAAACTCTTCTATCATCATTCAACTATTAACCTCTGTTATTCCTTCGCTAGAACGTCTCCAGAAGGAAGAAGGCGAATTAGGCCGGCAAAAACTTAGTCAGTATACTCGCTATCTAACATTTGTTTGGGCTATTCTTCTAAGTACTGCAGTCGCTGTTTTTCTAGTAAAGCCAGTTGTTTTTAATTGGAATTTAACTTTAGCAACCGAAATAGTTGTCTCGTTAACGACGGGTTCCTTACTTTCAATGTGGTTTGCAGAGCTGATCACGGAAGAAAACCTGGGAAATGGTTCGTCAATGATTATTTTTATTAATATCGTTGGAAGTCTTCCAAATAGTTTTGCTGAGATAACACAAGCATTTAACAGTACTTATTCGGTTGAAATGTTTTTAAATCTAAGTCAGGGCTTTTTAATTTACCTGTTTATTGTTTTTGTAATAGTCTTGTTCCAAGACGCGTATAAAAAAATTAATATTGTGTCAGCAAAGCAACTGAACGTTAATGCTTCTGTTTCAAACCCATCAATTAATGGTCTAAAAACAAGCTATATCCCAATAAAAATTAATCAGGGTGGAATTATGCCATTGGTTTTTAGTTCGACTATTGCAACATTTTTATATTACCCTTTGCAAGTCCTAGCAAGTTCGTCGTTTGCAGCTTCACTATCATTCTTGCCATTTTTATTGAGTTGCTATTCATTCTTACTAAATATTGTCTTGGTTATTTTTTTTAGTGGTTTTTATGCCTTACTAGTTTTAAAGCCAAGCGATATCTCCCAGAATTTAGCCAAAATGGCATACAATATTCCTGGGGTGCGTCAGGGAAATCAAACAACGAAGTTTTTAAAACAAACTGTGAGTCGGTTAGCTTTTATGGGTGGATTATTCTTGGCCTTTTTAGCCTTTTTCCCACTTTTAATAAGTAATATTTTTCATTTTAATTTCTTCAAAAATGTTACATCACTCCTAATTCTAGTTGGTGTTATTACAGATGTAACTTCGCAAATTCGTGCGTACTTAATCTCACGTAATTATGAAGGCTTTAAAAAAGCGTAGACTTTTGATCGCATGTGAGCTAACTTTATTACAGTAGTTCGTTTTGTTTTATGGTTAGAAGTAATAAATTAATGTTGTTCTCGAAAGAGTAAAATTATGTAAACTAGTATGAAAGTAGTAAGTTCTATTGGAAATTTAAAAAACCGTTCAAAAGATTGTCAGGTTGTAAAACGTCGAGGTCGAATTTATTTGATTTGTAAGACCGATCCGCGTCTGAAAGTTCGACAAGGTAGAGCAAAAATGAAACGTAAATAATTAAATCATACTTTAAAATGGCACGTATCTCTGGAGTGGATCTTCCACGAAATAAGCGAATTGATATTGGTTTAACATATGTTTTTGGAATTGGTCAAACAAGTGCAAAACAGATTGTCGAAAAGGCTAATGTAGTAGCAAGTACTCGTTGTGGTGATTTAACAGATCAGGAAATAACAACTATTCGAGCAATTGTTGATACAAATTATCAAACGGAAGGGGACCTTCGTCGTGTATATTCGCAAAATATCAAACGGCTGAGTGAAATTGGTTGTGCGACTGGTCGTCGGCACAGAGTTGGTTTGCCGGTGCGGGGTCAACGTACACGTACAAACGCGCGTACCCGAAAGGGAAAAGTAAAGGTAGTAGTTGCCAAAAAATCGCGCTAAGGTTGAAATAAGAATACGATATTTTTACCACAATTACATAAAAAATGGTTAAACAAGTAAAGCGATTTTCATCAAAAAAATCAAAAAAAGTAGCTTCCCTAGGTGTTGTTCATATAAAATCAACCTTTAATAATACAATTGTTACGATTACAGATAAGGTAGGAAATACATTATTCTGGGCTTCCGCGGGCGGAAGTGGTTTTAAAGGTGCAAAAAAAGGTACTCCCTTCGCAGCTCAATCAGCCGCCGAGAAAGCAGCTTCACAAGCCTATGACCAGGGTATGCGGCAGGCTGAAGTTGTTGTTAGTGGGCCGGGGAGTGGTCGAGAAACAGCTATCCGTGCATTACAAGGTTGTGGGTTAGAGGTAATGCTAATAAAAGACATCACACCTGTTCCACATAATGGTTGTCGCCCACCAAAAAAACGTCGAGTGTAAAGTTATCTCTTTTTATCCGTACGTACTATTAAAAATAGAATTTTCCTAATTTTCTAATGTTGCAAATTCAATGTTTACACTCTAAGACACAGGAAAGTAATAATTTATTTTCGCGCTTCGCTATAGGGCCGTTAAAAAAAGGGCAAGGGTTAACCATTGGTAATGCTTTAAGGCGCGTATTACTTTCTGATCTTCCAGGATTAGCCATTGTAGGGGTACGCTTAGCTGAAGTAAACCACGAATTCTCAACTATTCCTGATGTTAAAGAAGATGTAATTGATATTCTTTTAAATTTGAAACAAATTGTATTAAAAGGAGATATTAAAGATCCAGTTTTGACTCGGTTAGTATATCAAGGGCCTGGTATTATTACGGCGAAGCACCTTGAGTTGCCTGAAGAGATTAGTTTAGTTGATCCAAATCAATATATTGCTAGCGTTTCCACACACAAAATTATTGAAATGGAGTTTCTGATTAAGCAGGGTGAAGGATATGTACTGAATAATAAAAGTGTCAATCTAGTCCCCGAGGGTTTCTTATCCATTGACGCTGTTTTCATGCCGGTACGTAAAGTAAACTTTTTTATTGAGACCTCTACTAATAATGCTACTCTTGATTTAGAAAGTTTAATACTTGAAGTTTATACAAATGGGACGTTGACACCGATTGAGGCAATAAGTAAAGCTGCCGATAATTTACAGACAATTTTTGCATCCCTGAAGATTGTGGATTCGGCTTTTTCTGATAAAGCTGTAGGTGGAGAAACTGTAAAAGTAGAAACGAGGCAGGAATTTGACAATATCATGATTGAAGAGTTGGAATTATCTGTCCGCGCTTTTAATTGTTTAAAACGTGCAAATATTCATACTCTTTCAGATTTGTTACATTATTCAGCTGAAGATTTGTTAGAATTTAAAAATTTTGGTCAAAAATCTGCTGATGAAGTTTGTACAAATCTTAAATTGAAGTTTGATAAAATACTAGGTTAATATCATTCTTTGTAAACGACTGTAAAAAGGTAAGATTAATCGTTGATATTTCAACTTATAAATGTCGCGTTTTCAGAGCGAATCTTTGAACTGATTAATAAATATCACAATAAAAATTAAAAGGATTTATGTCTTTTATGACTTCAGAGCAACAACCTGTATACTTTGGCATTGGCCGTCGTAAAACGTCCGTTGCAAAAGTAATTCTTGTTCCAGGTAATGGATCGATGGTTGTAAATCATAAGCCGGGAGAGCTATATTTACAATTCAATTCTCAATATATAAACGCTTCGAAAGCTCCTTTAATTAAATTAGGTTTAGAAAGTAACTATGATATCTATGTTAATACACATGGTGGAGGGATTAGAGGGCAAGCCGATGCAATTAAATTAGGAGTAGCACGCGCACTTTGTTATATTTCTTCAGAAAATCGGAGTTCGTTAAAAACTGCTGGTTATTTAACTCGTGATGCCCGGTGTAAAGAAAGAAAGAAATATGGACTGCGTAAAGCACGTCGAGCTCCACAATTTTCAAAACGTTAATAACTCGTGTAATAAATTTAAAAGAATATGGTTAAACCTGATATTCATCCAGAATGGTATCCGAATGCAAAAGTTTTTTGTGATGGTCAACTTGTCATGAAAGTCGGTTCGACGAAGCCACGTTTAAACGTCGATATTTGGTCTGGCAATCACCCATTTTATACAGGTTCAGAAAAAATCCTTGATACGGAGGGGCGCGTTGAGCGTTTTATGCGTAAGTATGGAATGGAAAGTCAAACATAATAGTAAAAAATTTATGCCAACAATTCAACAGTTAGTTAGATTTGAACGTACTGTAAATAAGAAAAAAACCAAATCACCTGCACTTCAAGCATGTCCTCAAAGGCGTGGGGTTTGTACGAGAGTATATACAACAACACCTAAAAAGCCTAATTCAGCATTAAGAAAAGTTGCTCGAGTTCGATTAACATCAGGCTTTGAAGTAACGGCGTACATTCCAGGAATTGGACACAATATCCAAGAACATTCAGTTGTATTGATTAGAGGCGGTCGTGTAAAGGATCTACCCGGGTGTCGTTATCACGTTGTTCGAGGTACGCTGGATGCCGCAGGCGTAAAGGATAGAAAACAAAGTCGCTCAAAGTATGGTGGTAAAAAGCCGAAAAATTAGTTAAAAAATTACTCTGTATTAAGTTAATAACAATTTATGTCACGACGAAATAGAGCACAAAAGTCATTGGCCCAACCAGATCCTATTTATAACAGTCGGTTAGTAACCTTATTAGTCGCACGGATTCTGCAATCGGGTAAAAAATCGTTAGCCCAGCGCATTGTATATCAAGCATTGGAAATTATTTCTGTAAAGACAGAAGAAAATCCTATTTTAATCTTAGAAAAGGCAGTTAAAAACGTAACACCACAAGTTGAAGTCAAAGCACAACGTGTAGGTGGATCGACATACCAAGTACCCATTGAAATTCGTGCGTACCGCGGAACAAATATCTCTCTTAAATGGATTACGGAATTTGCTCGAACACGCTCAGGAAAAAGTATGGCAGGAAAGTTGGCGAACGAGCTAATTGATGCTGCAAAGGAAGCTGGAAATGCCATTCGACGAAAAGAGCAAACTCATAAGATGGCAGAAGCTAATAAAGCGTTTGCGCATTTTAGATATTAATTAAACTATACCTTTATTCTCGCCAAAAGTATCTTTGAAACTTACTAAAATAATTTAAATTACACTAAATAAAACGCATATGGCACGTGAAAAATTTGAGCGCTCTAAGCCGCACATTAATATTGGAACTATTGGTCACGTAGACCACGGTAAAACAACTTTAACTGCTGCTATTTCAGCGACATTAGCTATCTTTAATGACAAACTGGCTAAGAAATTTGATGAAATTGATTCGGCGCCTGAGGAAAAAGCTCGTGGTATTACAATTAACACTGCGCATGTAGAATACGAAACTGAAACCCGCCATTACGCTCATGTTGATTGTCCGGGTCACGCAGATTATGTAAAAAACATGATTACAGGTGCAGCACAGATGGATGGGGGAATTCTTGTTGTATCTGCAGCAGATGGTCCAATGCCACAAACTCGTGAGCATATTCTATTAGCGAAACAGGTAGGTGTACCTCACCTAGTTGTCTTTTTAAATAAAGCCGATCAAGTTGATGATGAAGAGCTTCTAGAGTTAGTACAGCTAGAGGTACAAGAGTTACTGGAAAGTTATGATTTCCCAGGTGATGATATTCCTTTCGTATCAGGATCAGCATTACTTGCTCTTCAGGCAGTTGAAAGTGGTCCAAAACCACGCGGTGAAGATAAGTGGGTAGACCTTATTTATGATTTAATGGATGCGATTGATAGTTACATCCCTACCCCTGAGCGTGACACTGAGAAAACTTTCTTAATGGCTGTTGAAGATGTTTTCTCGATTACTGGTCGTGGTACGGTTGCAACCGGTCGAATTGAGCGTGGGATGATTTCGGTTGGTGATAACGTAGAACTAGTTGGTTTAAAAGAAACAAAGACTACTACTGTAACAGGGATTGAAATGTTCCAAAAGACTCTTGATCAGGGTATGGCTGGTGATAATGTTGGTATTCTAATTCGAGGTATTCAGAAGACGGATATTGAGCGTGGTATGGTACTTGCCAAACCAGGCTCGATTACTCCACATAAGAAGTTTGAAGCAGAAGTATATATCTTAAATAAAGATGAAGGTGGACGTCACACTCCATTCTTTACAGGTTATCGTCCGCAGTTCTATGTACGAACAACAGACGTAACAGGGACAATTGTTCAATTTACAGGTGATGATGGGAGTGTTGCCGAAATGGTAATGCCAGGTGACCGTATTAAGATGACAGCCGAATTAATTAATCCTATTGCTATCGAACAAGGAATGCGATTTGCTATCCGTGAAGGTGGAAGAACCGTAGGGGCTGGTGTTGTTTCAAAAATTCTCGAATAATTAATAGCTAAATGAATTTATATAAACCGGATAAACTTCGTATTGGCCTAAAAGCTTATACTTCAAATATCCTTGATGAGTCGTGTAGTAAGATTCTTGATATTATAAATACAGACGGTACAAGAGTTGTTGGACCGATACCTCTACCAACAAAACGTAGAATCTACTGTGTTTTACGATCGCCACATGTTAATAAGGATTCCCGTGAGCACTTTGAGATTCGAACTCATAAACGTGTAATTGACGTCTATTCTCCATCTGAGCAAACAATGGAGAATCTTCGAAAGTTAGACCTGGCAGCTGGCGTTGATGTTGAAATTCGTAGCTGCTAATTGACAAGCAATTTTTCCAGATTCTAGTTAATTGGTAAAGTCTAAGATATTTAAAAATTAAAATATCTTAGACTTTACCAAGCATATACAATGGGAACGTTTAAGTTTCTGTTACGATATATCCCACTCAGTTAAGTTACCTAAGCAAGAAGTAGATGAAATTCTGTATCATCCGACTAATGGGTTTCGCGGGGCTGACGGGACTCGAACCCGCAACTTCCGCCGTGACAGGGCGGTGCTCTAACCAATTGAACTACAACCCCATACAATCTTCAGAGATGTAATAAATCTTAGTCAAAGGAAATTGTAAAGTCAAGTGAGCTACAAATATTAGTATTAAAGGTCGAGAGTCTTTCTAAACGCTCCTGACAATGATAAGGCAAAAGTCTTATCTATCCTCATCCAACTGATTCCTCCTTTAAGCATTTGATTAAGAGTTCTTTTTCATTTTCTAGACCTCCAACACCACTTTCCGATTGGACTTTATGTGCTGAAACAATAGTTTCTACTAGTGATTTTTTATCTTGGACGCCGCAGTTTTCCGCTAATATGTCTTACGCAACATTGGTACAGTCACACAATCCCCATCTTCCAGATATGGTTTTAACTATGATACTTTACTCTCTCCAACCGATTCAATAAAGCGATCACGCAAGTCTACCTAAGAATCCACTGAAACTTTTCCAAAAAGGAAACAATAAACATAGTAGGAAACGCACGCGAGAGAAGTCTTGCAGCAATCTGACCCTCCTTTGTCAAAGGAAATCCATCGCTCTTTGCTCTGATCGCTTTAACGGTTGCGCTTCGCGAGCAGTTAATGATTGTGCTTCCCGTTCAATATTTGACTCAGTCGTTGTAAGTTAAAAAGACAGGTCGAACACAACTGTCCTACGACAATGCAGTATACCATCACGTAATTTTGTTATCTATAGTTGCGAACGCCTTCTCTTTCAAACTGCATTATTGGAGACAACACAGTTTGAACTCTTTTTTCTCCGGTTTGTTATTAGTTTAAATTAAAGTAAAACCATACGACTTCTTACAAAACCTTTCGTAAACTAACATTATCCAGATGTAGAGCGGTTTTCGGTTATTTTACAAATCGGTCTGTGGTAGTTTGGTTCCTTTATAGCCACTTACAAAAAAGAAATTTCATTATTTTGTTGGGATTGCTGGTAGTTTGTTTCTTTTAACTTCTTCATAATTTTACCGAAATATTCTTGCAGATAATTTTCTAGACTTAGTCGCTCGACTGGCCATACGGTTTCGGGAATTGGTAAACGTTCTTGTACAAAATTACCCTTCAACTCAGAAAACTGTAGCCTGTCCGAAATATTCCATGTGAATTCAAATAATCTAAAGAATCTTCTTAGAAGCCCCAATAAAATTCCAGGAATGTATATTGTTTTTGCTTCTTTCCCGGATAGGCGTTCACATAAGGCAACAACTTCTTCCGCGGTCCAGAATTTTTTCCCAATTAAAGCTAACGTTTTTGTGCCCGGTTCGTAGTCATTTAAATTACTAATAACTGCGGTTGCAGCATCCTGTGTATCTAAATAAGCAATTGGGTTTGAATTTCCAATAAGCCAAACAGTTTTATTTTCTAATATTGGTATAGCATATTGATTGATAATACCTTGGAAAAAGCCTGAGCATTGAAAAACTGTACTGCTAAATGGAGAATTTTTTAGTAATTCCGCGACCTTTAATTTTAAATCAATTAATGGTATCGTTTGGTTTGTTTGGGCACCTAAAACTGAAAAGGAAACGAATTTTTTAATGCGCGCGAGCTTTGCCGCCTCAATAAGTGCGACTTTTCCTTTCCAATCAACAATTTCCGAATTATAGTCATCTGTCGGTCGAACCGTAGCGGCGTCAATGACATGAGAGACCCCTTTTAAAGCGGGTGGAATAGTTTCTGGGAGAGATAAATCTCCGTAGATTAATTCGGCACCCCAATCTTTGAGGAAGGTCGCTCGGCGGAGATTACGAGTCAAACATTTGACTTGATAACCTTCATTCAATGCTTGCTTCACGATTTGTCTTCCTAATGTTCCAGTTCCCCCAATTATAAGTAAACTCATAGGTTTATAAATTTAAAAAAATTAATCCGTATTTAGTATATATTTGCTCTGTTCTTAAGAATACATAAAATTTCCAATATTTACTATTTAGTAACAACCATCAGTGGGCACCGCAGCGTTAAGAATTTAACAAATCGCGCACTTTAATTTCTAATAAATTAGAATACATAAAGATATTTTGGGCTTGACAGATGATGAATAAATAAGCTAATCTCTTCTATAGATTAAAAATTTAATTTTCACAAACGAAAACGAATACCATGGAGAGTTTGATCCTGGCTCAGGATGAACGCTGGCGGTATGCTTAACACATGCAAGTCGAACGAAAGTTTTTAACTTTAGTGGCGAACGGGTGCGTAATACGTGAGAATCTGCC
>Ga0136655_1000064_pt1 | contig 42347 bp, 47 predicted proteins | sample CPBDNA_2_FD_94863 | JGI IMG/M metagenome (GOLD analysis project Ga0136655, IMG submission 94863) | Freshwater to marine salinity gradient microbial communities from Chesapeake Bay, USA - CPBay_Spr_15_0.8_DNA (version 2) | ecosystem: Environmental > Aquatic > Marine > Coastal | place: USA... | reverse complement strand
TCGGTAATAACAATGACTTCTTTACCGTCTTCTTTAAGGTGTTTCAGCACATTTTTAGCCTCTTTTTTATCATCTATACAGTCCAAGCAAATCACTGCGTAATTTTCTCCTAGAGCCATCATGACATTGGTGTGATAAATAGGCAGTCTTTTGTCTTCTACGCTTTGATAAGCGGTGAAAATTACTGGAGTGTATTCAAAATCCTCACAGAATTCGATCATCAGCTCTTCATCTGCTCTTGGTGAGATGCTGCAATATGCTTTGCGATTTACTCGGTCGAGCAATAAACTACCAGTACCTTCGAGAAAGTAACCTTCCTCCTCAGCACTGCTGTAATCAATGACGTTGTTGATTTGAAAACCTTCTGCCTCCATCAATTCTATGGCATCTGGTCTTCTTTCTCGACGTCTGTTTTCTGCAAACATGGGATATAAGGCAATATCTCCATTTTCATGAGTAGAGATCCAGTTGTTTGGAAATATAGAGTCTGGAGTATCAAATTCTATCTGATCTTGTACAATTAAAACACGTATCCCTTTTTCTTCTAAAGCTGCTGCAAAAGCATCAAATTCATCTTGTGCTTTTTTATTAGGATCTAGGATCCTAATTTTACCGTCTTGGTAATAATTATTTACAGCAGTTTCTTCGTTCAACCGAAACTGCACCGGGCGAACCATTAAAATAGTGTCGGTAATCTGTCTCATCTAGTCTCTAATTAAGGGTAAAGTAGAACATCTCAAAAGTCCTTCTTGTTTGGAAATCTCTGCATAAGGAACTTCTTCTACAGTTATTCCATGGCTGCGCAACCAAGCGTTTAATCTGGTAAAATTCTTTTCTGACACCACCACATCTGGAGCTATAGAAAAAATATTTGAATTCATGTGATACATCTCTTCTTGAGTAATTTCAAAACAGTTTTCACGTCCGAAGAATGCTACTAAATACTGGTATTCTTCTTCTATTAAAAAGCCGTTTTTGTGTATGATGCACTTGCCATCTCCTACTGGTTGAAAACAACAATCTAAGTGCAAGGCGTTATTATAAGGATCTAAATTATCTTTTCTCAAATCAAAAGAAACTACCTTTTTGTGAGGAAAGCTATCTTTAAGCCACTGTACTCCTTCGACATTGGTGCGGGCGATAATATGGTCTTTATAATCCTCTCCTCTATAGGTCCCAACAAATATATGATCGCCGTATAGCATGACGTCACCGCCTTCTATGTGCACTTCTTCTGGTGGTCGTATTACGTAATTAGGATCCATTTGATCAACTATATACTGAATAGCATCCAGTTCTTCTTCTCGATCAGGAAGAATATTTGCTTTTACAAATATATGGTCAATGACAAAACCTATATCTCTAGTAAAGATTTGGTTGCAATCTTCTAGTTGTTCTGGTCTAAAGACTTGAACATCATACTTTTCAAAAACGGCTGCTACAGCTTCCATCTCGTTGATCATGTCTTCATTTGTAGGATAGGTTCCCGCAATGATATGTTCGCGAGACTTAGGATCGTAAGCATCGTCTACAGATGGGACCGGACCATTGCTGCGTGCGGTTCCCAAAACGACACTTCTCAGCCGTGAAGTCTCGTCAGTTACATGAAGGTTTATTTTTTCCATTTTGCTAATTTAGTAATAAAAATATCCTGTTCATTTTGGCTTTACAGAATAAAATGAACAGATATGTGTTCAACATTTTAATATAGACTCCAAATAAAAACTCCTAAAAAGCAAGCTTTTCAGGAGTTGTATAAGTCATCTTTTTTTTAAGAAATACAAGGATTTACCTGTTTGAAACTTCTTTGAATGCTCTGTGTTTTTCACCGGTATATACTTGACGTGGTCTTCCTATAGGTTCTTTGTTTTCTCGCATTTCTTTCCATTGTGCAATCCAACCTGGTAAACGACCCAATGCAAACATTACCGTAAACATCTCTACTGGAATCCCCATAGCACGGTAAATAATACCAGAATAGAAATCTACATTAGGATATAATTTACGGTCTACAAAATAAGGGTCATTCAAGGCTTCTTTTTCAAGACCTTTAGCAATTTCTAGGATGGGATCTTCTACACCTAATTTTTCTAGAACATCGTCTGCTGCTACTTTAATAATCTTTGCACGTGGATCAAAGTTTTTATATACTCTATGGCCGAATCCCATTAAACGGAAAGGATCATTTTTATCCTTTGCTTTGGCCATGTATTTCTTAGTATCACCGCCATCTTCTTTTATCGCTTCAAGCATTTCAAGAACGGCTTGGTTTGCACCACCGTGAAGTGGGCCCCAAAGTGCCGAAATACCAGCGCTTAAACTTGCAAAAAGACCTGCATGTGAAGAACCTACCATACGTACAGTGCTGGTAGAACAGTTTTGCTCGTGATCAGCATGAAGGATTAATAATTTATCTAGTGCATTAGAAACCACAGGGTCTATTTTGTATTCCGAATTAGGTCTTTTAAACATCATTTTAAGAATGTTATCTACATACCCTAAACTATCATCTCCATAATCAAGTGGTTGTCCTGTGCGTTTTCTTAATGCCCATGCCACAAGAACTGGAAACTTACCCATGATATTCACTATAGCATTATACATGTCTTCTTTGCTGTCGGCATTTACAGAAGCAGGATTAAAAGCAATCAGCGCGCTGGTCAATGAAGAAAGCACTCCCATAGGGTGAGCAGATTTAGGAAAACCATCAAGAATTTTCTTTATATCTTCATCTACATGAGATTTTGTCTTAATATCAGAATGAAATTTATTCAACTCCGCCTCAGTAGGTAATTCTCCAAAAATCAATAAATAGGCCACTTCGAGGAAATCGGCTTTATCAGCTAACTCTTCTATTGAGTACCCTCTATATCTCAGGACTCCCTCTTCTCCATTAAGAAAAGTGACTGCACTGGTACAACTTCCCGTATTTTTATAACCAGGATCAATTGTAGTAAGTCCACCAGTTGCACTTCTCAACGTTTTTATATCTATTGCCTTTTCACCTTCTGAGCCAGTAATTACAGGAAATTCATACTTCTTGCCCTCAAACTCTAATGTCGCCTTGTCTGCCATGTTACATTTTGGATTTTTATTTGCGAAAATACTGCACAACCATTGATTTTCATAGATTTTAGGATATGAAGTTCCATACTTTAATAAAATATTTAGTTTTAATAAACGGATAGTGTAATTTAAAACTTGAAAAGCCATCAAATTGACAAGAGCAGGTTGGAATTTCGCTTTCGCGAAAGCGAGATAAGCTGCTATTTAAAAACAAAACGACGACCAAAAAGTCGCCGTAATGCCATTTGCAAGATCCAAAACTAGCAACTATTATTTTACGATAAGTTGTACCGTAGCACTCTCTTCTCTTGTACTAACTTTTAATAAGTAGACCCCTGAACGGAGAACAACTGAAGGTTTGATCCTTTGTATATCTGTAAAAAAAGTAACCCTCTCATAAATATTCTGACCTAAGGCATTGTACATGCTCAGTTGCACCTCTTTACCAAGGAGGTACGTACTCGACACTTGGAAGCTATTATTCTCTATAGGATTAGGATAAACTGCTATAGAATTGATCAAGCTATTTTCTTCTACACTTAAGGTACCATCAGCATACTCTATTAAAAATCTATTATTCATACTTCCAGAAGCGCCTACACTAAAACTTAGGGCATTATGACCATCTTGTAATAGCCTTCGCGTTCCTAACTCTTGATCCACTAATATGGCAGTCAAACCCGCATTCAATGCAACTTCTAGATCCATAATATAAGAGTTACTTCTATAGTTAGAAAGGTATATTGGGGTGATGTCGCCATCCATTGGCAGCTGCCGCCTTTCAATACTTAATTGGTCTGAACCAGTTGTAAAAGCAAGTGTTTCGTCTAGATTCACAAATTTTACTGCATCTTCTTGCGTGACGCTGTTGCTGAAACCACTTCCATATTGCATAGTTGCTTGATCAATCAGCTCTATGTCACTGGCATCTTTTAGCGAGATAGTGATGAAGTGATTTTGATGATACGCACCAAATACTGGAGTAATAGGCTGATCAACAGCTTTATGACTTTCTTTAAAAGTCCAACCAGAAACTCCTGTGGCAGGAACAAATACCGACTGCCCTGGTTGTAAAAACTTATTAGCAGCACTTGATCCTGGAAAAGCAGTACCATTAAGTGTTGACATATCTACGGTGGCATAAGCACCACGTGTGTTAAGTGTGGGATCCCAGACATAAACAAAGTTGGCATTTAAACCAGAAGTAGCAACGTCATTTAAAACGTTCTTAAAGTCAACAGCTGCCTGATAGGGATTAGAAACCATCGCAAACTCCCCATTTACAGTGGAATACGACCTTGAATAATCTCCTGTGTGAACTGAACCACTTGCTCTTAAAATGGTCACAGAAGGCTGCGCATTATTGTTTGTTAAATCTGTTGTGCGGTCACCTCTTACCATGATCCTTAAAGGAGCACCGATAACCAGTTGCTCTATATTGGTATTAGGGACCACGCTCCAAGTATAATTATCGTTATCAAATGTATATAAGGAATAGGCTCCTGAAGCATTGACGTCAAAACCGTTTGACGCACTAGGCCCTGTAATATGTGTTCCCAACCCAGGCACCACTGCACCATTTTCTTGCCAGTTCTCTTTAATACTACCAGTAGTGGTTACAGAAGAAGCTAGAAATCTAAAAGCACGTTTGGCAGGTATATAACGCTCTACTCTAACGCTACCGTTTATAGTTGCTGCACTAGCATCATCTAACTGCCCCGTTGTAGTGGCATTACTTTTAAATACGATAGTGTTAGTTGTGTTTAACACAGATGCTTGAGGCCTTAACACATAGTAAATATTGGTAAGGGCACCAAAACTTACTCCAGTAGGGTTGTTGACTTCTAAAATATGCAGCTCTAATGATCCCGCACCACTTATGCTTTGAGCCGAAGACCCGTTTAATCTCAAGGTACCCTGAGTACCATCTAGTTCTCCTACTACACTTAGATTTCCATTTACAGTAAGCACTGCGTTTGATGCTATAGAAAGTACCCCTGCCGTCACAGAAAGATCATTAATAGTGGCATCTACAGCAACAGGTGCCGTACCTGATACGACTTGCGCATTTAAACTTCCAGTTTCAGCATGAGGAGCAAATGGTGTCCAAACCCCAGCATCATAGATGAGCGTAGGATCTTCAATGTTAATAGTAAACACCTTCCCTAGCAAGACTGTATTGGCATTACCTAGGACGCTATACCCAAAGGAATCAGCGCTCACCAATTCTAAGGAAGTATGTACATATTGAATGCGATTGTTATCTATATCTCCTTGAGTAAAGGTATCACCTATATTTAGATCTACTCCATTAAGCTGGATTTGTCCAAAGTCCACATCATTGGTAACTACATAAACCAAGTTGGCAGCAGTAAAGCCTGCTTGTACTGATCTCAGTGAGCTATTATTAATCACATTAGTAGCGTTAAAGCTGGTGGTTAAACCCAAGTTTAAATCAGTTTCAATATCATTTACATATTGTAATCTTCCACAAACCGTTACCGAGAATTGATTGAATGTACCACCCGTACCAGCTGTTCTATCGGTCGCGAGCAACACCCATTCTCCTAAAGCACTTGCATCATTAAACCTAGTAAATGCTTGACCTGGTCGTTGATTACCCGTTAAAGCTCCTGTATAACCGGGCGCACAACCAAAATTTTGAGTGCCATCATCACTTACGACCAGATCAAAATTAACTCCGCTTGCACACTCTCTGTTGTATACTTCAGCAAACCTGCCTGTAGGAGCACTCAATTGCATTTTAATATGTCCTGTATCTCCGTGAGTGGCATTCATATAATAACTGAGTTTAGTGACCTCTATATCATCCGTAACTACCACTTTTGCAGCAACTGCATTGATACTGGTATTCCATTCGTCTTGTCGGTTTGCCGGTTGGGCTGTGTTCTCATAAGTTTCATTGTCGTAGGTGGTACAGACCTCTTGAGCGGTTTGAAATAAACTGATGGACGCCACTGTTCCAGAGGTACAATCATTAGAAGGAGTCACTCTCCAATAGTAGATGGTGCTATGCACCAGCGTTGTAGGCTGGTAGCTGTTTTGAAAAAAAACGGTATGGGACTCCGTGATGATTGAAAAATCACTATTCTCCGAAATCTCTACTAAATAACTAGAGGCACTGGCAAGATCCTCCCATTGAAGTAAAGGATTGGCTACTTGGTTTGCTGCCCCATTTACTGGAGCAATTTGTAGGATATTTCCTACTAAATTATCAAATAATTTAAAAGTTAGGTTTTTAGATAGGGTCACCGATGTGGATTGTGCTGCTACACTAAAATCATACTGATTAGCAGCTACAGCTGCGGTACCAGAGATACTAATGCTCACTGTGGCATCGGCAGTGGTAGAACTTGGTGTAAAGGTGGCTGTTAAGCCTGCTGGCAAACCTAGGGCACTAAAAGTAACACTTTCATTAAAGTCTGGTGCTGCATTGTATTCAAAAGTAGTAGTACCATCACTAGGCTGACAAACTGAAAAATCATCAGTTGTAGCTGTTAGTTCAAAGGAACCCTCTTTGATCTCAAAGGTTCCGTTGTTGACATTGTAAAAGTAATTTCCAACAGCTTCAACCAGGATTCTAGCATGAACGGTTTTAGCTCCAGTAGGTATGGTAACATTTACAGTACCTGAGTTAGGTACATTACTGGCTAACATTATTGGATAAGTATATCCGCCGTCTAGTGATAATTTTACATTTACTTGCTCTGCTAAGGCCGGCTGATTCGTATTTGCAACATCCCATGCAACTGTTTTGGTCTCTCCTTCATGCCAAATATCAGTTGCCACTGGTGCATTCACTCTGAAAGGACCAGCAGCTGTAGTAGGTTTCACAATTACTTCTGCTTGATCTGTTTGCCCTCCATTAAAGTTGTTGTCATAGATAGTAGCAACAAACGTCATCTCTCTAGTTACTGAAGAAAGTGTTTCCCAGATATCATCAGCTCCATTCAACACTTCCTCAAGATTAGGAAAATATCTGGTAGGATCAGTAGTGGCAAATTTCGATCTGAACATAGGTCCACTAGTACTCGAACTTAACGGAGGCTGGGTGGCCCCGGTTGCTGCGGCAGCACCAGTATCTAATTGATCCCAGCGATAGGTGTAAACCTCACCCGCATCTGGAGGAACGCTAGAACTTGCAGTTAACTTAAAAGGAGTAGCTATAGGCATGAATTTCTCTACTAAGTTTTGTGCATCAGGAGCCGTAGGATTATTAGAACCTAATGAAATCTGATCGTCACATGTATCTAATGCCATTGTAGCATGCATCTCTTGCAAACTAATCGCATGAAAATAAGCATCTGAATTATCTTGCACGTTAGGAGCACAAATACCTGCATATCCCATAATGGTAGAAGCACTTCCGGTTTCATAAGGTTGAGAAGAAGGACTACCTCCAAAACATCCATTGTAAAAGGTATGAGAAGCACCAAACTGGTGGCCTATCTCATGAGATACATAATCTATATCAAAAGGATCAAACTCTGGAGTTACAATACCAGTCACTCCTCTTCCTTTATTAAAATTATTACATCTAGAAGCGCTTGCAATTCCGCCACCACCAGTTGAGAATACATGACCTATATCGTAAGCTGCACTACCTATTTGACCATTAATTATAGAAGTGTTTACACCTATCATTTGACCGCCACTATAGTTATCATATGGATCGGTATTTGAATCTGTATAAATTAAACTACCATTATTACCTACCAAAGTGAATCTAATAGACATTTCTTTTTCAAATACAGAGTTGACTCTAGTAATTGTAGTTACTATACCGGCAATAGCGTCAGCTACAGCACTGCCATTTCCGGCATTTCCGTCGTCATGATAAGCCGTATACTCGGCAGTTGCTGCTACTGCTAATCTATAAGTTCTCAACTGTCTATCTCTAAAAGCTTTGGTTTCCATACCTGTAAACGAAGAGGTATTTAATAGATGCATGCCATCATCTACCCCACAACTGAAATCATCATCAGCGGCTCTAGAAAGATCTTTTCGATCGTAAGACATGATAATATTAGGAACACTCTTAGCATAAGGGTCCATGTAACTAATGTTCTCGCCGGTAATTAAACCTCTAAAGCCTTGAGGAGTTAAAGTGAAATAGATGGTGTTTAATGGGTTTTGCTGGCTTTTCCCTACATAAGATTTTATGTTTGGGTATTGAACTTGTAATTCCTTCGAAACCGTTCCCGAATTATAAACGCTGAAAGTTTCAAAGGTATCGGTTGCAGTAGGGAAGTCTATAGCTATTCCATTTGATGCCGAAAAACGGTCTTGGGCAACTACTAATTTATCAGTTAACGCCTGTGTGTTCAATCTAACTAAGTGGTAGGCCGACGGCTGAACCCCTCTTTCTTCAGAAGTTACTTTTGCCACCTCTTGTTGATCAACTGATTCCCAGATCACTTGAGCGGTATTAAAAAAGGGAAATAGTAAAAGACAAGTAAAAAATAGAATTCGATTCATCTAAATATGTTTTTATAACATAAATAAACAACTCTTTAACGTTGATTTAAAAATATTTTATATAATTCGTACTATTTACTGACAAAATGTGTTTTTAATCGATTAATTTATTTTTTAAATCGGTATTTTATAATCATTTATTAAATAAAAAAGCCATCTATTTCTAGACGGCTTTGTTGTGTGGCGCTTTCGCGAAAGCGAAATTCCTAAAAGGCTATTACAATTGAAACGCCTTTCTACCTGGATAATAAGCAGCATCTGCCAGCTCTTCTTCAATACGCAACAACTGATTGTATTTTGCCATACGATCAGAACGTGAAGCAGAACCTGTTTTGATTTGACCTGTAGCTAATGCTACGGCAAGATCTGCAATGGTATTATCTTCTGTTTCTCCACTGCGATGCGACATTACTGAGGTATAACCAGCTTTATGGGCCATAGTTACTGCTGCAATTGTTTCTGTAAGGGTCCCTATTTGATTGACCTTAATAAGAATAGAATTTGCAATATGGTTTTCAATTCCTCTAGATAAGCGTTCTACGTTGGTCACAAAAAGGTCATCACCAACTAGCTGTACTTTGTGGCCTGCTTTTTCTGTTAAGATTTTCCATCCGTCCCAATCGTTTTCATCCATACCATCTTCAATAGAAATAATAGGATATTTATCTGCTAATTCAGCAAGATAAGCCGCTTGTTCTTCAGATGATCTGATGACCCCTGAAGCTCCTTCAAATTTTGTATAGTCGTATTTACCGTCTACAAAAAATTCTGCAGCAGCGCAATCTAAAGCAATCATTATTTGTTTACCTGGCTCGTATCCGGCATTTTTGATGGCTAGTAATATGGTATCTAAAGCATCTTCTGTACCGTCTAATTTAGGCGCAAAACCACCCTCATCACCTACCGCTGTACTCAAACCTCTATCGTGAAGTACTTTTTTCAAATGATGAAAAATCTCTGTACCCATTTGCAAAGCATGAGAAAAGCTATCAGCTTCCACTGGCATCACCATAAATTCTTGAAACGCTATAGGAGCATCACTATGTGAGCCTCCATTTATGATATTCATCATAGGAACTGGAAGCATACAAGCGCTCATTCCTCCAATGTATTTATACAACGGTTGGTTGAGTTCCAATGCGGCTGCTTTTGCACAAGCTAAAGAAACCCCTAGAATCGCGTTTGCTCCTAACTTTGCTTTGTTAGGTGTACCGTCTAAATCAATCATTAATTGATCGATGTAAGCTTGTTCAAAAACAGATGTTCCTAAAAGCTCTTCAGCGATAACTGTATTGACATTAATTACTGCTTTACTTACCCCCTTACCCATATAAGATGTTCCACCATCTCTCAATTCGACTGCCTCATGTTCTCCCGTAGATGCCCCTGAAGGCACAGCGGCTCTACCCATAATCCCGTTGGATGTAAATACATCAACTTCGACGGTTGGGTTGCCTCTTGAATCAAATATTTGTCTGGCGTGTACTTCTATAATTGTGCTCATGCGGAAACTTTTTTGTTTGTTTGGATTAAATTAATAAATTGATCAAATAAGTAGGTAGCGTCATTAGGACCTGGGCCTGCTTCTGGATGATATTGAACAGAGAAACACGGCTTAGTTAGGTGTTTGATACCTGCTACAGTATTGTCATTTAAATGATAATGTGTGATTTTAATATGTGTATTTTGTTCTGTCTCTTCTCTATTGATGGCAAAACCATGGTTCTGAGAAGTAATTTCCCCTTTACCAGTTGCTACGTTCATAATAGGATGATTGATACCTCTGTGCCCATTATGCATTTTAAAGGTTGAGATACCATTAGCCAAGGCAATAATTTGATGACCTAAACAAATTCCGAATAAAGGAAAACCTGCATCAATGATATCTTTAGCAGTTTGAATAGCTGTTGTTAATGGAGCTGGATCACCAGGACCATTGGATAGAAAATAGCCATCTGGCTCAAAGGATTTCATTTCTTCAAAAGAAGAATTATAAGGAAAAACCTTGATATACACGCCTCTATCTGCTAAGTTGCGCAAAATATTCTTTTTGATTCCCAAATCCAAGGCAGCTACTTTGATACTGGAATTTTGATCACCAAAATAATAAGGCTCCTTACAAGAAACCTTAGAAGCAAGCTCCAAACCTTTCATAGAAGGAACTCGAGATAACTGTAACTTTAATTTTTCCATATCTTCTAACTCTGAAGAAATGATAGCGTTTTGGGCGCCATGATCTCTGATATAAGAAACCAAGGCACGCGTATCTACGTCTGATAAAATCACTAACTTTTGCTTTTCAAGTAGCGTAAGCAAATCCCCATCAGCTGATACACGTGAAAATATTTCAGAAAAGTTTTTACAAACCAAACCTGCTATTTTAACAGAATCCGACTCCTCGTCTGTAGACACTACACCGTAATTACCGATGTGAGCATTAGTCGTCACCATTAGCTGTCCGTAATAAGACGGATCAGTAAAGATTTCTTGATAACCTGTAGTTCCTGTATTAAAACATATTTCTCCAGTGGCTGTACCACCAGTTCCTACTGCCTTTCCGTGGAAAATGGTACCATCTTCCAACAAAATAATGGCCTCTTTTTTTTCTAGATATCCCATAATCAATTTATATTCAAAAATAATTTAAAAAAAAAGGACCAATGAAATATTCATTGATCCTTTTTCTACAACTTATAAAGAAAATTATTCTTCTTCATTTGTTTTTGTTTCAGCAACTGGAGCATCAGCTGTTGATTTACTTTTTCGACTACGACGGGTCGTTGCTTTTTTAGCACCAACTTCTAACTTATACGTCTCATTAAAGTCTACTAGCTCGATCATTGCCATATCAGCATTATCACCAAGTCTATTTCCCATTTTAATGATTCTTGTATACCCACCTGGACGATCTCCCACCTTGGAAGCTACATCTCTAAAAAGCTCAGTTACTGCTTCCTTACTTCTAAGTTTAGCAAAAACTAACCTTCTATTATGAGTAGTATCTTCTTTTGATTTAGTGATCAGGGGCTCTACAAATTGTTTAAGCGCCTTTGCTTTTGCTACAGTAGTATTAATACGTTTGTGCTCAATAAGAGAACAACTCATATTAGACAACATTGCCTTACGGTGTGCTGTCTTTCTACTTAAATGATTTACTTTTTTTCCGTGCTTCATTTTCTGTTATATTCTTGAACTAGGATCAACCTAGTCACGGTCTAATTTATATTTTGCTAAGTCCATACCAAAGTTTAAGCTTTTGATATTTACTAATTCTTCCAACTCCGTTAGCGATTTCTTACCAAAATTTCTGAATTTCATCAGGTCATTTTTATTGTAAGAAACTAAATCGCCAAGTGTTTCCACCTCGGCAGCCTTAAGACAATTTAAAGCTCTTACTGAGAGCTCCATGTCTACTAACTTAGTTTTTAGAAGCTGACGCATATGAAGACTTTCTTCATCATAGGTTTCTGTCTGAGCTATTTCATCTGCCTCCAAAGTAATTCTCTCATCAGAGAACAGCATAAAGTGGTGGATTAATGTTTTAGCAGCCTCTGTAAGAGCATGCTTTGGATGAATACTACCGTCAGTAACGATCTCAAAAACTAACTTTTCAAAATCAGTTTTTTGCTCGACACGATAATTTTCAATGCTATACTTCACATTTTTGATAGGCGTAAAAATAGAATCTATTGCGATAGTGCCTATGGCAGCATTAGTATTCTTATTCTCTTCCGCAGGAACATATCCACGTCCCTTTTCTATAGTTAATTCTAGGTTCAAGCTGACACTGCTTTCCGTGTTACAAATAAGCATTTCGGGATTCAACACTTGAAATCCAGAGATGTGCTTTTGTAAATCACCAGCAGTAAATTGATCTTTACCTGAGAAGGATACATTTACTACTTCGCTATCTACTTCGTCGATCTGTCTTCTGAAACGCACTTGTTTGAAATTTAAAATAATTTCAGTTACGTCTTCCACGACACCTTCGATGGTAGAAAATTCATGATCTACACCTTCGATACGTATGGAGGTAATTGCAAATCCTTCTAATGAAGATAAAAGTACTCTTCTAAGTGCATTACCAACGGTGAGTCCGTAACCTGGTTCCAAAGGTCTGAATTCGAATTTTCCTTCGAAATCAGTTGAATCAATCATGATTACTTTATCCGGCTTTTGGAAATTTAATATTGCCATAAGATTACTTAATGAGTTGGTTATTATTTAGAGTACAATTCTACGATCAATTGTTCTTTGATGTTTTCTGGGATTTGTAAACGTTCAGGAACACTTACAAAAGCACCTTTCAAAGAAGCCTTATTGAAAGTAATAAAATCATAAACACGATCATTAGACGACAAAGCGTTATCTATAGCAGAAAGTGATTTCGATTTTTCACGAACAGCGACTTCATCGCCAGGTTTTAACTGGTAAGATGGAATATTCACTAATTGTCCATTTACAGTAATATGTCTGTGCGACACCAGTTGTCTTGAACCTCTACGAGTTCTAGCCAACCCCATTCTGTAGACTACATTGTCTAGGCGGGATTCACACAATTGAAGCAAAACTTCACCAGTAATACCTGTACTACGAACCGCCTTTTCAAACATAAGTCTGAATTGCTTTTCTAGAATACCATAGGTATATTTAGCTTTTTGTTTTTCTTTTAACTGAACTGCATATTCAGATTCTTTTCCACGACGTCTTGCGTTACCGTGCATACCTGGAGGATAGTTTTTCTTCTCCAAAGCTTTACTAGGGCCAAAAATTGGTTCTCTGAATCTACGAGCAATTTTTGCCTTAGGACCTCTATATCTTGCCATTTTTATAAATTTTGTGAGTGGTGTATCATGAATTCAGGTCTATATCCTTCAATGATCTTATAACTACTCGATATTAAAATTAAATTAAACTCTTCTTCTTTTTGGTGGACGACAACCATTGTGTGGTAAGGGTGTAACGTCAATAATTTCGGTTACTTCAATACCTGCATTGTGAATCGAACGTATAGCACTTTCACGACCATTACCTGGACCCTTCACATATGCCTTAATTTTACGTAAACCGGCTTCGTGAGCTACTTTAGAACAATCCTCAGCTGCCAACTGTGCAGCATAGGGTGTATTCTTTTTTGAACCACGGAAGCCCATTTTTCCAGCAGATGACCAAGAGATCACCTCACCTTTCTTGTTTGTAAGCGAAATCAATATGTTATTGAACGATGAAGAAATGTGAGCTTCCCCAACACTATCAACGATTACTTTGCGCTTTTTAGCTACTGTTTTAGACTTTGCCATATCAGTTACTTATTATTTAGTTGCTTTCTTTTTGTTAGCAACAGTCTTACGTTTTCCTTTGCGTGTACGAGAATTATTCTTAGTACGTTGTCCTCTTAATGGAAGACCAGATCTGTGACGAACACCTCTATAACATCCTATGTCCATAAGACGTTTGATGTTAACTTGAGTTTCAGATCTCAATTCACCCTCTATGGTAAATTCACCAATAGCTGCACGAATCTTTCCAATCTCGTCATCATCCCAGTCGTTAACTTTTTTATCAAGGCTAACACCACTAGCAATAAGAACATCCTTTGCACGATTCCTACCTACACCGTAAATGTAAGTTAATGCTATTTCTCCACGTTTATTTTTAGGTATATCTACCCCTGCAATTCTAGCCATAGCTTAACCTTGTCTTTGTTTAAATTTAGGATTCTTTTTGTTAATGACGTATAGACGCCCTTTACGACGAACTATCTTACAGTCAACACTTCTCTTTTTAATTGACGCTCTTACTTTCATGTTAGTATCTATAAGTGATCCTTGCTTTCGATAAATCGTAAGGACTCATTTCTAATTTAACTTTATCTCCAGGTAATAATTTAATATAGTGCATACGCATCTTACCCGATATATGCGCAGTCACAACATGACCATTTTCCAATTCTACTCTAAACATAGCGTTTGAGAGAGCTTCTATGATGGAACCATCTTGTTCTATTGCTGATTGTTTTGCCATTATGCTACCGCTTTTCTATTCTTACCCGTCTTTATTAAACCGTCATAATGACGATTGAGAAGATAAGAGTTAATTTGTTGCATCGTATCAATTGCTACACCTACCATAATTAAAAGGGACGTACCCCCATAAAATAATGCCCAAGACTGTGTAACACCCATTAGGGAAATTACCGCAGGGAAAATAGCAACTGCAGCTAGAAACAATGAACCAGGCAGCGTAATTTGTGACATAATGCGATCTAAATATTCAGAAGTTTCCGTACCTGGACGAATTCCAGGAATAAAACCACCATTGCGCTTTAAATCGTCTGCCATTTTATTAGTAGGAACCGTAATTGCGGTATAAAAATAGGTGAATACTATTATTAGCAACGCAAAGGTTAAGTTGTACCAAAATCCAAAAATATCACTGTAGGCCGTGCCAATTGACTTTGCCCACGAAGAGTCCATTTGACCGATAGCCGAAGGAACAAACATTATCGCTTGCGCAAAGATAATAGGCATTACTCCAGAAGCGTTTAATTTTAACGGAATATACTGACGAGATCCAAAAACATTTTTCTCATACCCGCCTGTTGCAGATCTTCTCGCATATTGAACTGGGATCTTTCTAACACCCATGACAAGCATGATACAGGAAGCTATTACCAGTAACCAAATAACCAACTCAACTATAATCAGAAACCAACTACCAACTCCGTCAATACGGGAACCTACTTCCTGTATAAAGGCTTGTGGTAACGTGGCAATAATTCCCACCATAATTAATAATGAAATACCATTTCCGATACCCTTATCGGTAATTTTTTCTCCAAGCCACATAGCAAAAACACAACCAGTAACCAAAATAATGGTACTTAATAGTAAGAACAGCGTTTGTTGATCTTGCATCATAAATGCAGACTCAGGAACACCGAGAGAACCTAAAGAAAGCATGTAGCTAGGTGCTTGGATAAGACAAATACCTATGGTAAGCCATCTAGTAATTTGATTGATTTTCTTTCTGCCAGACTCCCCTTCCTTTTGAAGTTTTTGTAAATAAGGAATAGCGATACCCATTAATTGAACAACAATACTAGCAGAAATATAAGGCATGATACCCAGAGCAAAGACAGAGGCTTTAGCAAAAGCACCACCCGTAAAAGCATTAAGAATACCACCTATACCATCTTTAAAATTAGAGGCTAAACCGACCAATTGAGTTGAATCAATACCAGGTAATGTAATTTGAGCACCAAATCGATATACCAATAGTAAACTAAAGGTCATTATGATGCGATCCCTCAGCTCCTCTATCTTCCAGATATTTTTTAAATTATCAATTAACTTCATCTAAGAGAATTAAACTGTTTGTACTTGACCACCTACTTTTTCTATAGCAGCTTTAGCAGTTGCAGTGAATTTGTGAGCAGAAATAGTGACTGCAGCTTTAATATCACCACGACCTAATATCTTAACCAAGTCCTTCTTATGCACCAATCGTTCTGCAATTAAATCATCAATTGAGATCGTATCTGTGAAACGTCCTGCTTCATAATAAGCCTGGATGACATCCAAGTTTACTCCAGCATACTCTTTTCTGTTGATATTGGTGAAACCAAATTTAGGAACACGACGTTGAAGTGGCATTTGACCACCTTCAAAACCTACCTTTTTGGAATAACCCGACCTAGATTTTGCTCCTTTGTGACCACGAGTAGCGGTACCACCTTTACCAGATCCTTGACCACGACCAATAATCTTGGCAGCATTCTTAACAGAACCTTCAGCTGGTTTTAAATTATGTAAACCCATTATAATATTTTTTAAGCCTTCTCTACAGAGACTAAATGTTGAACTTTAGCTATCATACCTTGTATCACAGAAGTATCTTCATGCTCTACAACCTGATTCATCTTTCTTAAACCTAGAGACTCTAGTGTTCTTTTTTGTCTTGCCGTCCTATTGATGGCACTACGTACTTTCTTTACCTTTAATATAGCCATGACAATAATTATCCGTTAAAAACTTTATCTAATGAAATACCTCTTTGCTTGGCTACGGTCTCCGCGTTACGCAATTGTAGTAGCGCGTCAAAAGTAGCTTTCACTACGTTATGAGGATTGGAAGATCCTTGGTTCTTACTAAGAACATCGTGAACACCTACAGCCTCAAGAACCGCTCTAATAGCACCACCAGCTATCACCCCGGTACCAGCAGATGCAGGCATCAATAAAACCTTGGCACCACCAAACTTTCCTTTTTGCTCATGAGGTATAGTTCCTTTTCTCAAAGGAATACGAACTAGATTCTTCTTAGCGTCCTCAACCGATTTCGATATTGCCTCAGAAACTTCTTTAGACTTACCTAAACCGTGACCTACAACACCATTTTCATCACCAACAACCACAATTGCTGAAAATCCAAAGGCACGACCACCTTTTGTTACTTTAGTAACACGTTGAACACCTACTAAACGATCCTTAAGCTCAAGGCCACCTGGCTTTACCGTTTCTACGTTTTTATATTTTTGGTACATTATATTAAATGTTTCAAATTAAAATTTAAGACCACCTTCACGAGCTCCCTCTGCAAGAGACAGAACACGACCGTGATACAAATAACCGCCTCTATCAAAAGAAACCGTTTCCACACCAGCAGCTATAGCTTTCTCAGCAACAGCCTTACCCACTTCTTTAGCAGCTTCTGCCTTAGGACTGTTGGACTTTAGATCACGTGATGAGGCCGATGCGATGGTCACTCCATCTACATCATTAATTACCTGAGCATAAATTTCTTTATTGCTTCTAAAAACAGATAACCTAGGACGGCTTGCCGTTCCATTAACCGTTTTACGAATACGCTTACGGATTTTTATTCTTCTAGCTGACTTTGAAATTGCCATAATAAATATAAATTATGCTGATTTACCAGCTTTTCTTCTAATTATTTCTCCTACAAACTTAACACCTTTTCCTTTATAAGGTTCTGGTGGACGGAAACCTCTAATCTTTGCGGCTACTTGCCCAACCAACTGCTTATCAAAAGAAGTCAATTTGATAACTGGATTTTTTCCCTTATCGGACACTGTTTCAATTTGCACCTCAGGGGCAATATTAAGAACAATATTATGTGAAAAACCTAAAGCCAATTCTAGCTTTTGACCTTGACTAGATGCTCTATAACCAACACCTACAAGTTCCAATTGTTTGGTCCAACCAGTGGAAACACCTTGCACCATATTATCTATTAACGACCTGTAAAGACCATGTTTGGCTCTGTGATCCTTGGCATCTGAAGGACGACTAACAACTACATGCCCTTCGCCAACCTCGATACTAACATCTGCGTAAGGTTGTACTAACTTTCCAAGCTTACCTTCAACGATGATTTCCTTATTTTCTACTTTTACCGATACACCAGCAGGTATAGCCACCGGATTCTTTCCTATTCTAGACATAACTGTATATTAATAAACGTAACAAAGAACTTCACCACCAACATTTTCTGAGCGAGCTTGTTTGTCTGTCATAACACCTCTTGAGGTAGATATGATAGCAATTCCAAGACCGTTAAGAATACGTGGCAACTCACTAGCACCAGAATACTTTCGTAAACCTGGTTTAGAGAGACGCTGTAAATCTTTAATAACGGATTCTTTAGTGTCTCGATCGTATTTTAAAGCGATCTTTATATTTTGTTGAGCCGAAGTCTCTTCAAACTTATAGCTAAGAATATAACCTTGATCAAATAAGATTTTAGTTATTTCTTTTTTTACTTTAGATGCAGGTATATCAACTACTCTGTGATTTGCTCTAACGGCATTCCTTATTCTAGTTAGATAATCTGCGATTGGATCTGTATTCATAATTATATCTTTAAGCTATTACCAACTAGCCTTTTTAACGCCAGGAATTAAACCTTGATTAGCCATTTGTCGAAACATTACACGTGAAACACCGAACTGTCTCATGTACCCTTTAGGCCGACCAGTTAACTTACATCGATTGTGTAAACGAACAGGAGAAGCATTTTTTGGAAGCTTTTGTAACTCTTCGTAATCACCTGCTTCTTTTAAAGCTTTTCTCTTAGCGGCATATTTATCCACTATTGCTTGACGCTTGCGCTCACGCGCCTTCATTGATTCTTTTGCCATCTCTAATTAGTTCTTTTTAAAAGGTAAGCCCAACTCTGCAAGAAGTGATTTTGCTTCTTTATCAGTATCAGCACTGGTTACAAATGTAATATCCATACCAGAAATTTTATTGACCTTATCTATATTAATTTCAGGAAAGATAATTTGCTCCGTTATACCTAAGTTATAATTACCTCTACCATCAAATCCATCTGCTTTTATTCCCTGAAAATCTCTTACCCTTGGTAGGGCAACAGTTACAAAACGGTCTAAAAATTCATACATGCGATCCCCTCGTAACGTTACTTTAACACCAATAGGCATTCCCTTACGTAATTTGAACGATGCTACATCTTTCTTTGAGAGTGTAGCAACCGCTTTTTGACCAGTGATTGTTGTAAACTCCTCTAAAGCATAATCGATCAGTTTCTTATCAGCGACAGCACCACCTACTCCGCGACTAAGCACAATTTTCTGTAGCTTAGGAATTTCCATAACATTTTTGTATGAAAACTCTGCCTGTAACGCTCCTGCAATACGCTCTTTATATTCTCCCTTAAGTCTTGGTAAATACGACATGATTATATAACTTCTTTAGTTGTTTTAGCAATACGTACATTTTTACCATCCTTTGATTCATAACCAATTTTGGTACTCTTTCCATTCTTATCAATCAAAGAAAGGTTAGAGACATGTAACGCAGCTTCTTTTTCTTTTATACCACCCTGAGGATTAGTTGCACTAGGCTTCTCGTGTTTAGAAACCATATTAACCCCCTCAACGATAGCCTTATTTTTTACAATAAATACTTTAGAGACCTTACCCTCAGAACCTTTGTGTTCTCCAGCGATTACTCTTACTGTATCTCCTGTTTTAATTTTTAACTTTGCCATAATTTTTTATTATAGAACTTCTGGAGCTAGTGAAACAATTTTCATGAACTGTCGATCACGTAGTTCACGTGCAACAGGTCCAAAAACACGAGTCCCTCTCATGTCAGAAGTTGGGTTTAATAAAACACAAGCATTGTCGTCAAAACGGATATAAGAACCATCTGGTCTTCTAACCTCTTTTTTAGTACGAACAACGACTGCAGTTGAAACTGCACCCTTCTTAATATTACCATTAGGAGTAGATTCCTTAACAGAAACAACAATTTTGTCCCCTACAGAAGCATACCTCCTTTTAGTTCCACCCAGTACACGAATACAAAGAACTTCCTTTGCACCAGTATTGTCGGCTACTTTTAATCTAGATTCTTGTTGTACCATTACTTAGCTCTTTCTAATATTTCTACTAATCTCCAGTTCTTAGACTTACTCAAAGGTCGAGTTTCCATAATTCGTACGGTATCGCCTTCATTGCACTCATTGTTTTCATCATGAGCCACATATTTTTTTGTCTTTAGAACAAACTTTCCATACATAGGGTGTTTTTGTCTTTTGACTTCAGTAACGACAATGCTTTTATCCATCTTATTACTTTTAACAACTCCTACACGTTCTTTTCTTAAATTTCTAGTCTCCATAGTAGCACTATTTATTATTGATCGCCGTCTTGATTCTCGCAATAGTCTTACGCAGTTTAGTAATCTGTGAAGGATTATCTAATGGTGACATACTATGAGTTCTTTTTAAATCTCCGTAAGCAACTTGTGACTCCACAAGTTTATCTTTTAATTCCTCTAGGGAATATCCTTTAACTTCTGATTGTTTCATGACTCAAATCTATTCTTGATAATCGCGAGCGACTATGAATTTAGTTTTAACTGGTAATTTTTGTGCCGCAAGTCGCAAAGCTTCTTGTGCAACAGCATGAGGTACACCAGAAATTTCAAAAAGAATTCTACCTGGTTTAACAACAGCTACCCAATACTCGACATTACCTTTACCTTTACCCATACGAACCTCAAGAGGCTTCTTAGTAATAGGTTTATCTGGAAATATCTTGATCCATAAAGAACCCTCTCTCTTCATATAACGAGTAGCCGCAATACGCGCTGCCTCAATTTGTCTTGAGTTAATGAAATTAGAATCTAACGATTTAATCCCAAAAGTCCCATAGGCTAGCTGGTTACCGCGTCCAGAATCACCTTTCATGCGACCCTTTTGCTGTTTTCTAAATTTTGTTTTTCTAGGTTGTAACATTTCTAGCTATTATTATTTTCTACGACGACGATTACCACCACGAGGGTCAGCACCACCACCATTATTTCCTTGTTGTTTCTTCGCAAGTCCTACAAGAGGAGAAAGATCACGTTTACCATAAACCTCTCCTTTCATAATCCATACCTTCACTCCTATTCTACCGTACGTAGTATGCGACTCCACTAAAGCGTAGTCAATATCAGCACGAAAGGTAGAAAGCGGTATACGACCATCTTTAAATGACTCCGATCTCGCCATCTCAGCACCATTCAATCGACCTGAGATTTGAACTTTAATACCTTCAGCATTCATTCTCATAGCAGCAGTAATAGCCATCTTGATAGCACGTCTGTAAGAGATGCGATTTTCGATCTGTCTTGCGATGCTAGACCCTACTAGATGAGCATCTAATTCCGGTCTTTTGATTTCATGAATGTTGATTTGAACATCTTTACCAGATATTTTTTTCAACTCTTCTTTCAAACGATCTACTTCAGAACCACCTTTACCGATAATAATACCAGGTCGTGCCGTAGTAATAGTAACCGTAACTAGTTTCAGGGTACGCTCGATAATAATACGAGATACGCTGGCTTTTGATAAACGAGCGTGAATATACTTGCGTATTTTATCATCCTCTGCTAACTTATCTCCATAGTCATTTCCACCATACCAGTTAGATTCCCACCCGCGGATGATACCTAAACGATTTCCTATTGGATTTGTTTTCTGTCCCATAAATATATTAGTTAGCCTCTACGGTATTAGTTTGACCTAACACAAGAGTAACGTGGTTTGATCTTTTTCTTATTCTATGCGCTCTACCCTGTGGAGCAGGTCGCAATCTCTTTAACATGGCACCACCATCAACTCTTATCTCTTTGATAAAAAGTCCAGCCTCAGTAACATCGGCATCTTCGTTTTTGGCTTGCCAATTAGCAATCGCACTAAGCACCAGTTTATCCAGTCTTCTAGCCGCCTCTTTAGAAGAAAACTTGAGAATGCTTAACGCATCTTCTACCTTCTTGCCTCGGATAATATCGGCTACCAATCTCATTTTACGAGGTGAAGTAGGGCAATTATTAAGCTTTGCAAAAGCAATTTTACTTCTCTCTTCCTTTAGCTTTTCAGCCGTTTGTCTTTTACGAACTCCCATAGCTTAGCTTATTTTTTACCTTTGTTCTTTGCACCACCGTGACCTCTATAAGATCTAGTAGGTGAAAATTCACCAAGTTTGTGTCCCACCATGTTCTCTGTAACAAACACAGGAACAAACTGACGTCCATTGTGAACAGCGATTGTTTGACCGACAAAATCTGGTGTGATCATAGATGCACGTGACCAAGTTTTGATAACAGTTTTCTTTCCAGACTCAATGTTTTGAGCCACCTTAGATTCAAGTTTATGAAATACGTAAGGTCCTTTTTTAAGTGAACGAGCCATAATTTATTTCTTTCTACGTTCTATTATATATTGAGTACTTGCTTTATTCTTGTCACGTGTGCGATACCCTTTAGCAGGTATACCATTACGTGATCTTGGATGACCTCCAGAAGACTTACCTTCTCCACCACCCATTGGGTGATCAACAGGGTTCATCACTACTGGACGAGTTCTAGGTCGTCTACCTAACCATCTAGATCGTCCCGCTTTACCACCAACTACTAATTGATGATCACTGTTAGAGACGGCACCTATAGTGGCAAGACATTCTTGCAAAATCAATCTGATTTCACCAGAAGGCATTTTAATTGTAGCGTATTTACCATCTCTGGCCATCAATTGAGAAAAAGCACCGGCACTACGAGCAATAACAGCCCCTTGTCCTGGACGTAATTCAATACAACTAATGATAGAACCCAAAGGAATTTGAGAAAGCTTCATAGCATTTCCTACTTCCGGTGTGGCAGTTTCACCAGAAACAATGTTCTGACCAACTTTAAGACCATTAGGAGCTACGATATAGCGCTTTTCCCCATCTTGGTAATTCACTAGCGCTATAAAAGCAGTACGGTTTGGATCGTACTCGATACTAGCAACTGTTGCAGGAACACCATGATGATTTCTTTTGAAATCGATAATACGGTAGCGTCTTTTGTGACCACCACCTTTGTAACGCATCGTCATACGACCACTAGCATTACGACCACCTGAACGTTTTATCGGAGCGAGTAAACTCTTCTCCGGCTTATCAGTTGTAATGGCGTCGTAGCCATTAACAACTCTAAATCGCTGTCCAGGAGTTACAGGTTTTAATTTTCTTACTGACATTAGTGTCTTTTAATTATAGATTACTATAAAGATCAATGGTTTCACCATCTTTAAGTTGTACAAACGCTTTTTTACGAGCACTAGTTTTACCAACTTGAATCCCTGATTTAGTATATTTAGTATTGCGATTAATACGAGTATTCATCGTTCTTACTTTTAGAACAGTTACCCCATAGGTCGCTTCTACTTCCTTTTTGATTTGAACTTTATTAGCCTTAGAAGACACTTCAAAACCGTAACGATTTAGAAGCTCACTATCTCTAGTTGCCTTCTCAGTAATAATAGGTTTTATTAAAATGCTCATGACTTATTTACTTAAAGTTTCTTGAATACCTTCTAGAGAACCTTCTAAAAGTATTAGATTTGTAGCGTTTAAAATCTTGTAAGTGCTTAATTCTGTGTTGGTTATAACATCAGAGCCCTTCAAATTTCGCGAAGACAAATATACATTATTATTTGATCCACCCAACACAAATAGAGATTTTTTATTATTTAGTCCTAAACCTTCTAAAACTTCAATAAAATCCTTTGTTCTCGGCGCATCAAAATTGAAGTTCTCCACTACTCTAAGAGCGCCTTCTGCCATCTTCTGGCTTAACGCACTTCTACGCGCTAATCTCTTCTGACCCTTATTCAATTTGAATGAATAACTGCGCGGTACTGGACCAAATATACGACCACCACCTCTAAAAATAGGAGACTTGATAGAACCCGCACGAGCGGTACCCGTTCCTTTTTGTTTCTTGATCTTACGAGTACTTCCAGTAATTTCCGCACGTTGCTTGGCTTTATGCGTACCTTGACGTTGATTTGCCAAATACTGCTTTACATCTAAATAAATAGCATGCTCACTAGGCTCGATACCGTAAATATCATCAGATAACTCTACCTGACGGCCAGTTTCTTTTCCTTTTAAATCTAATACTGCTATCTTCATTATTTCTGTACGATTACATAAGAGTTTTTATGACCAGGTATACAACCCTTCACCACTAAAAGATTCTTTTCAGAAACTACTTTTAATACTCTTAAATTTTGAACTTTTACTTTTTCGTTACCCATCTGACCAGCCATGCGCATTCCTTTAAAAACGCGAGCAGGATAAGATGCCGCACCGATGGAACCAGGAGCTCTTAAACGGTTGTGTTGACCGTGTGTCGCTTGTCCAACTCCACCAAAACCGTGACGCTTCACAACACCCTGAAAACCTTTACCTTTTGACGTTCCCGCCACATCGACAAATTCACCTTCTGTGAACATATCTACAGTGATCAAATCACCTAAATGGTACTCCTTATCAAAACGTTTGAATTCAGCAACTTTTCTCTTGACACCAGTTCCAGCTTTTTTAAAGTGCCCTTGAGCAGCTTTAGAAGCATTCTTGTCTGATTTGTCATCGAAACCTAATTGCAACGCAGAATATCCATCTACCTCTTCAGTTCTGACTTGGGTAACCACGCAAGGACCTGCCTCTATGATCGTACATGGCATGTTCTTGCCATTTTCGTCATAAATACTAGTCATTCCGATTTTTCTTCCTATTAACCCAGACATATTTATATAATTAATTGTTATTTAAACTTTTTAAAAAATACCGCTTTCGCGAAAGCGCTACTTATCAATTTTTTTTGCTTCAATAAGATGATTACACCTTGATCTCTACTTCTACTCCACTAGGAAGTTCTAGCTTCATAAGCGCATCAATAGTCTTTGATGAAGAACTATAAATGTCAAGAAGCCTCTTGTAGGAGCTTAATTGAAACTGCTCACGTGATTTCTTATTTACGTGAGGGGATCTTAATACTGTAAATATTTTTTTATGTGTTGGAAGTGGAATTGGTCCAGTGACAACAGCACCTGTACTTTTTACAGTTTTAACGATTTTTTCAGCAGATTTATCTACCAGATTATAATCGTAAGACTTGAGTTTAATTCTGATTTTTTGACTCATCGTTTGAAATATTAATTATTACCTTTTGTTGCTTTGATTACTTCTTCACTAATATTAGAAGGAGTTTCAGCATAATGTGAAAATGACATTGTAGATGTTGCACGACCTGACGAAAGTGTACGTAACGTAGTTACATAACCAAACATCTCAGACAACGGCACATCAGCTTTAACCACCTTAGCGCCATTACGGTCACTCATATCATTCACTTGACCACGACGACGGTTCAGGTCACCAACGATATCACCCATATTTTCTTCTGGAGTAATTACCTCAAGTTTCATAATAGGCTCAAGAATTACAGCACCTGCAGACTTTGCAGAAGCTTTATAACCCATTTTAGCAGCAAGTTCAAATGATAATGCATCAGAATCCACAGCGTGGAACGATCCATCAGTCAATGTTACTCTCATACTATCCATCTCAAACCCAGCAAGAGGACCTGCCTTCATTGATTCTCTAAAACCTTTTTCAATGGCAGGGATAAACTCCTTAGGAACATTACCACCTTTGATCTTGTTTATAAATTGAAGACCTTCAACTATTTTTCCGTCTTCATTAGGTTGAGCGGGTTCAATAGTAAATACAATATCTCCAAATTTTCCACGACCACCAGATTGCTTTTTATACGTTTCTCTGTGATCAGCAGATCTTGTAATCGCTTCTTTATACTCCACTTGTGGAGCACCTTGGTTAAGCTCTACCTTGAACTCGCGACGCATACGGTCAACGATAATATCTAAGTGCAACTCTCCCATTCCAGAAATGATCGTTTGACCTGAAGCCTCATCAGTTCTTACTTGGAACGTAGGATCTTCTTCGGCAAGTTTTGCTAAAGCCATACCCATTTTATCTACATCTGCCTTAGTTTTTGGTTCTACTGCAATACCTATAACTGGGTCTGGAAAGTCCATTGATTCCAAAACAATAGGGTGTTTTTCATCAGTCATGGTATCACCCGTCTTGATATCCTTAAATCCTACTGCTGCTCCTATATCACCTGCTTCGATAAAATCGATCGCATTTTGTTTATTAGAATGCATTTGATAAATACGAGAAATACGTTCCTTTTTACCTGAACGGTTGTTAAGGATATAAGAACCTGCATCTAGACGTCCAGAATAAGCACGGAAAAAAGCCAAACGACCAACAAAAGGATCGGTAGCAATTTTAAATGCAAGAGCAGCAAAAGGCTCTTTAACATCTGGCTTTCTTAATTCTTTCTTTTCAGTATCAGGATTCACACCCCAAATACCTTCTTTGTCTGTAGGAGCCGGTAAATAACGACACACCGCATCTAATAGAAACTGAACCCCTTTATTTTTAAATGCAGAACCACAAATCATCGGAATAATAGACATATCCATTACGGCAGCACGAAGAGCAGCATGCACTTCATCTTCCGTAATAGAGTCTTCATCCTCCATATATTTCTCTAGCAAGTTCTCATCGTATGCAGCTACCTCTTCGATAAGCATTCCACGATATTTTCTTGCTTCTTCTTTCAAATCTTCAGGTATAGCGATCACATCAAATGTCGCTCCCTGAGTATCATCATGCCATACAATAGCACGATTCTTAACGAGGTCAATGATGCCTTTGAACTCCTCTTCATCACCAATGTTTAAAACGATTGGCACTGCATTGGATTTCAACATATCCTTTACTTGCTGACATACAGCAAGAAAGTTAGACCCTTGACGGTCCATTTTATTTACAAAACCTATACGTGGCACTTTATAGTTATCAGCAAGTCTCCAGTTAGTTTCTGACTGTGGCTCAACACCATCAACCGCACTAAACAAAAACACTAACCCGTCTAACACACGTAACGATCTATTCACCTCTACTGTAAAGTCAACGTGACCAGGAGTGTCGATGATATTAAAATGATAGTCATTGGTATCCGGCAAAGGTTCTGCATTTTCCATTGGGAATTTCCACGTACAAGTGGTAGCAGCAGAAGTAATGGTAATACCACGTTCTTGCTCTTGCTCCATCCAGTCCATAGTAGCTGCTCCATCGTGCACCTCACCTATCTTATGGCTTACTCCTGTATAAAAAAGAATACGCTCTGTCGTAGTGGTTTTACCAGCATCAATATGCGCGGCAATACCAATATTTCTTGTGTATTTTAAATCTCTTTGTGCCATTTTTAGAATCTAAAGTGTGAAAATGCTTTATTTGCTTCAGCCATCTTGTGCGTATCCACTTTTTTCTTTACAGCAGCACCCTCTTCCTTAGCCGCGGCTAAAATTTCAGAAGCCAATCGCACAGAAAAAGATTTTTCATTACGTTTACGAGAGTAACTAATCAACCACTTCATAGCCGTAGAGATTTTTCTATCTGGTCTAATTTGCATTGGAATTTGAAAAGTCGCACCACCTACTCGGCGGGAACGTACTTCTACGTGTGGCATAACGTTAGATAACGCATCTTTCCACACTTCTAGCGCAGTCTTTTCTTCATCTTGATTTTTTTCTTCTACGATATCCATGGCATCATAGAAAAGTTTAAAAGCTGTTGACTTTTTTCCGTGTAACATCATCATGTTAACAAAACGGGTCACTAGCTGGTCTTTAAAGCGTGGATCCGGAAGGATAGGACGCTTCTTGGCCTGTCTTTTTCTCATTTCTTCTTGTTGAAATTGTTAATTAAAAAAATACGAACAGCGTTTGTTCTTATTTTTTAAAATTTAGTTTACTTCTTAGGGCGTTTTGCACCGTACTTAGATCTTCGTTGTGTCCGGCCTGCAACACCTGCGGTGTCCAGTGCTCCTCGCACAATGTGGTATCTAACTCCCGGTAAATCCTTTACCCTTCCACCTCTAACCAATACTATCGAGTGCTCTTGTAGATTGTGTCCTTCTCCTGGAATGTAGGCATTTACTTCCTTACCATTGGTAAGTCTAACACGAGCTACCTTTCTCATTGCTGAGTTAGGTTTCTTTGGTGTTGTAGTGTAAACACGAGTACATACTCCACGACGTTGAGGACATGAATCTAAAGCAGCCGATTTACTCTTCTTGGTTATTTTGGCTCTTCCTTTACGTACTAATTGTGAAATCGTTGGCATATTGTTTTACGCTAATAAATTAATCCCTTTTTTAAGGGTCGGCAAAGGTATGAATAAATTTGACTTATTCAAACCTCAGTCTCAAATATTTAGTATATCTTTTTTTTAAGTACAAGAAATGAGCAATTTTATTCGTTTATTCATAGGTTTAAGCCTTAATAACAAAACTAAAGTGAAACATACTTGCGTCCTTATTATATACTTGCTATTCTTTAATAACGTAAAGAGTCAAACCAACCGCCTACAAATAGCTTTTAAAAAAACAGCGACTAGTTCCATAGATTCTTTGGTGCTCCTTACTTCAAACGACAACAATAACCATTATACCGACAGCATCAAGGCATCCCTTTTGAAACAAGGATACCTCAACCTTCTTATAACGAAGCGCCATGAAATCAATGACAGCTTGCAGCAAGTACACCTAATAAGTAACCGGAAATATTCACATATTGAAATTAAAAAAGATACCCTACTAGGGTTGTATCCCACTGTAGCGTTATCGCTTTCGCGAAAGCGAAACGTTATTCCAATAAGCGAAATAGAAGGTTATTTATCTCAACTTCATAATCGCATCAAAGAAGAAGGCTATCCGTTTACAAAAATTCAACTAACTCATTTTAAATTCAAACAAAATGACACGTTAGAAGCATTATTAACCATCACTCAAAAAAAGAAAAGGTTCTTAAATCGCATTGAAGTTAGAGGATATGAACAGTTTCCAACCAATACTTTACAACACTTTATCAAAAAAAAGAACATTTACAATGACAAAACGATCGCAAGACTAGAAAAAAGCATTAAAAACATGCCCTTTGTAAAAAAAACAAGAGAGTCAGAAGTATTGTTCAAACAAGACAGTACAACAGTGTTTATTTACTTAGAGAAAATAAAAACAAATAGTATGGATGGCCTAATAGGCTTTAATAATTCAAACAATGGAACACTAGAATTAAATGGATATGCCCATCTGCAACTTCAAAATAACCTAAACCGAGCTGAAACCTTTCTTCTAGAATACAGAAACGACAATGGAGATCAAACACAATTTTCAACCAGTATAGACCTACCTTATTTATGGAACACCTCCTTGGGAGTTAACTCTAGGCTTCAAATACAAAGGCGTGATAGCACATACCAAAGAACATTTATAAGCGCAGGACTATTTTACAAACCTAATTGGAACAGCACATTAGGACTCCATTACATGAGCACCACCTCTACCGCAACTGGACAAGAAGCCAATGCAGCGGATTTTTCAAAAAATGGTATAGAACTGAGAGCAGGAATTAAAAAGCAAACAACCGACTTATTGATGCCTGAAAACATAATGTTTACAACGCATATTGGAATAAACGAGAGGAGTATAGGAAATGACATTGAAAGTCAATGGAGCATACACGCCACCTTTTTAAAATTATGGAATCTGAATTACAGAAGTAACTTTGTAGGAACATTAACCAGCAACTACTTAAAATCCAATAATATCCAATTCAACGAACTTTTCCAGTTTGGTGGTCTAGAGAGTATTAGAGGATTTAACCAAAACAGCATAGACAGCTCGTTCTACACCACACTGGCAACTGAGTATAGATACCGTTTAAATGATCAATTATACCTGCACAGCATATTAGATATGGGTATTTTTGAGAATTTTAACAGTAAAAAGATGGATAAACTATACAGCTTTGGCGGTGGAATAGCAATTTTAACAGAAGCTGGTATTTTAAATTTAAGCATCGCAAACGGCCGTTTTGAAGATGCTAAAGTGTCTCTATCCAGCACAATAGCTCACATTAACCTAAAAATAAACTTCTAGAATGTTAGCTTACTGTTAAGCTTATTTAAACAAATAGTGTAAATAGAGTCCATAAAAGTTGTTTTATTAACTTCTTTTTTTGATTTTTGGCATTGGCTAATTCAAATAAATCTAAACATGAAAACAAAATTAAATGGAATTTTAACGCTTTTACTAGCGTTAGTTGTGCAAGTAGCTTTTGCGCAGCAAACCGTTACCGGTAAGGTAACTGATTCAGAAGGTGGTCTCTTTGGGGCTGTCGTCTCTGTAAAAGGAGGAAGTGCTAATACCACGACCGACTTTGATGGAAATTACTCGATCCAAGCTAATCCAGAAGACACATTAGTATTTACTTATTCTGGTTACGACCAAGTAATGATCCTAGTGGGTAATCAAACTGTTATAAATACGGTAATGAAAACTTCTCTAGATCAAGTGGTCGTTATCGGGTATAGAACTACAACCGCTGTAAAAAGTAGTGTAGCCTCTAGTGTGGTAACTGACAAAACGATTAAGAATAGACCAAATGCAAACATTTTGCAAACTCTATCTGGTCAAGTAGCTGGTTTGAATATCAATACCACAAGTGGACAGCCAGGAGGTGACTCTACTATCAACTTAAGAGGTATTGGTACTATCAACGGTAATGGAGAACCATTGTTTATTATTGATGGTGCTTTTGTAGATGAAGACAACTTTCGTAGTTTAAATCCACAAGACATAAAGACAGTTAGTGTTCTTAGAGATGCTGCGGCGACCGCAATTTATGGAAACCGTGGTGCAAATGGAGTAGTTGTGATTGAAACTAGTCAAGGAAATTTTGACTCTCCATTAGAAGTTTCTTTTAACTCGTTAACTACGTTTACTACATTACAAGACAACGACTACGGAATGATGAATTCTCAGCAACTACTTACTCTTGAAAGAGAAAGAGGCGTTGGTTTTGGTGGTGGTGTTTATCAAGGTACAGGTACTGCTTTAACAGATGCTGAGATTGCTAATGCTCCTTCAAATGACTGGAGAGAAGATTTCTTTAGAACTGGAGTAACTCAAAACAATACCGTAAGTCTTTCTTCTGGTGGTAAAAACTCACGACAGTTCACCTCTTTTGGTTATTTTGATCAAGAAGGTATCCTAGTGCAGTCAAGACTAAAGAGGTTCAACTTAAGAACGAATGTTTCTGGACGTACCGATAATGATAAATTTAACTATAAGTTGAATTTAACTGCTAACTATTCTGATAGTCAGGAACCAAATAGTATTGGATCTGGAGCGATCAACAGGAATTACATATTAGCAGGATTTTCAGGTGTGCCATGGTTAACTCCTAACAATTATACCAATGGAGCAGCTTTATTAAGTCCTTTACTTTTTGCTAATACTCCTTTATTCCTTTTAGACCGTCTACAGACATATAATAGAAAAGTAGAAGAGATAAAAGTAGTAGGAAGTTTAAACCTTAACTATAAGATCACTGATGATATTTCTTTAAACAGTACGTCAGGTATTGATTATCAGAACGCAGTATTAACTCGCGCTGAGGGTTCAAACTCTTTTAATGCTTTATTATTTGGTGGTGGTGCAAATCCTACTGCAGGATTCCAACAACAATCTACAGTTAGAGAATTTACATTCAATCAAACAACTTCTTTGAACTACAATAAAGTTTTTGCTGAAAAACACAGTTTAAATGTTGGTGTATATACAGAATACTTTAAAGCGCACCTAAGAGGCTTCCGTTTCTTTGCAGAAGGTTTAGATGCTAGAACTTTTGCTTTTGGTGATGGTTCAGGTTTTGTAAGTGATCAACCTACCAATGATTTCTTTGTAGATAGTATAGGTGCTGATAGTAACAACTCTGGTTTATTCTCCTACTTTGGTAGTTTAGATTACAGTTATGACGACAAATACGGAATCTCTGGAACGGTTAGGCGTGATGCCTCATCAAGATTTGAAGGAGATAACAAATGGGGTTCTTTTTACGCCGTTTCTGCTTTCTGGAACATTCATAAAGAAAATTTCTTCGGTGAAGATTCGGATATCAATTTCTTGAAGTTAAGAGCTTCTTATGGTGAAGTGGGTAACCAATACGTAAACCTTGGGAACAACTTTGGGATTTTCGGCCCTAGTGCACAATTCACAGATTTAGGTCTTTTTAGAGATACCTTTGGTACAGGATCTGGTTATGCTGGACTTCAAACTGTTGGTGTATCTAACTTTGGTCTTAGCGGACTAAGATGGGAAACAACCAAAGAATTTAACGTAGGTTTGGATTTTGAAGCCTTTGAATCTAGATTAAGAGGAAGTTTAGACATGTACTATAGAGATACCACTGACTTGTTTACTAGCACAAACATCTCAGCTGTAGCTGGAACTAATGGTTACACACTTCCAGGAAACTTTGGAATAATGACGAATAAAGGAATCGACTTATCTGTTAACTATGATGTAATAAGAAAAACAGAAAAAGGTGGATTTGCTTTAACAGTAGGTGCTGTTGCAAACGTTAATAAAAACATCATTAGAGATTTAAACACTGACGATTCCAATTCTATTATTGGTACCGGTAGAGAAGGTAACAGAGTATTTGAATACTATACGATCAGATACGCGGGTGTGAACCCAGCAAACGGTAATCTTTTATTTTTAGATGCTAATGGTGACTTAACTGAAAGCCCTAACCCGGACACTGACCGTGTGTGGTTAAATAAAGATTTGTTCCCAGAATTCACTGGAAGTTTTAATGTGAATATGGAATACAAGGATTTCTATTTAAATACGCAATGGAACTTTGCTACTGGACTGGATCGTTTTGACAATGACTTGGCAAACGTACAGGACCCAACTAGTTTAGGTCAGTTTAACGTTTCTACAGACTTGTTGGATGCATGGACACCTGACAACAGAAATACCGCAATACCATCATTAGACGCTACAAATATCAACACTTTTGCAAGTACCAGATATTTACAGTCTGCTGATTATTTAAATTTGAGATTTGTAACTTTAGGTTATAACTTTGACCAAGATGTTCTTTCTAAATTAGGGGTAAGTAGGTTAAATGTTTTCTTAAATGCAGAAAACATTCTTACTTTTTCAAAGTGGAGAGGATATGACCCATTAGCACAAACAAACGGATCAAGAGGATTCCCTACGCCAGTACAGTTCTCTATAGGTCTTGAATTAGGAATTTAATAAAAAAAAATAATGATGAAAAATATTAAAATAGTTTTTGGTTTAGCATTGGCCAGCTTCGTTTTTAGCTGTGAGGATGCAACTGATATTAGACAACCTGGTGTACTTGATGCATCTTCGGCTATACAGTCGGTAGATGACATGGAAGACGCCCTAATAAACGCCTATACAGGCATGTTTGTTACTGCAGAAATGCACTTTACTTCAGTTTTTACTGATGAAATAAGAATTGGATATGATAGTGGTGGACAAGGTCAATCATTATATCGATTTAACCTTGCCTCTAATAACTCTGGTCCTTCTAACGTATGGAGAAACAATTATTCAAGCATCAGAAGAGCCAATTTAGTGATTGAAGCTGCAAATAGTGTTGACGCAACTGGAGATGAAGCTAGAAGAGATAATATTGTTGGTCAAGCTCACGCAATAAGAGCATGGCAGCACCTTCAACTAGCAAGTCTTTATATAGTTGATATGTCAGATGACGCATCTTTAGGTGTGCCTGTTGTAGATTTTGTAACGGGAACTGATTATACAGCTCTTAGAAGCACTACTGGTGATACTTTTTCCTTAATCTATAACGACTTGGATACAGCAGTATCGTTGATTTCTGCAAATTCAGGTACTATATTTTTTAGTAAAGACGCTGCTAGAGCATTAAAAGCTCGAGCTGCTGCATATCGTGAAGATTATGCTACCGCTGCTCCAATAGCTCAATCATTAGCTAATAGCTACCCACTTGCTGGGACAGTAGCCTATGAAAACGTATTTAGAGATACGGACAATTCTGAAGTGATCATGAAGTTAGAAAGAACGATCAATGATGCTTTTGATGGACAAGGCAGTACTGGTGATTCCTCCAACGGTGGATGGGCTGGAGCCAAATACGCCTTTACTGGACCTGGTGTTACTGGATCTCCTTATTACGAAGTGGCTACCGCATTGTACAATGCATTTGACGCAAATGATGTAAGAAGAGGAGTGAATGCGGAAGCTTACGAACCATTGCCTGCGGCAGGACGTAATGTGTACACCGTCAACAAATACAGAGGTTCACAAGGTAGACCTCTTATGAATGATCACAAGATATTGAGATCTTCTGAGATGGTTCTTATTCTTGCAGAAGCAAGAGCTCAGGCTAATGATCCAGCTGGTGCAGCAGGATTTGTTGATCAAATAAGAGATGCTCGTTTTGGTTCAGATCAAACGGCACCTTCTTACGTAAGTCAATCTGAGGCTTTTGGTGGAATTCTTGATGAAAGAAGATTAGAGTTTGCTTTTGAAGGTCATCGATATAAAGACCTTAGAAGGTTAGGAGCTAAAGGAAATAGAACCGTTGATAGAGATGCAGGAGACTGTACTCCATTCGGAGCTTGTACCATTGCTATCAATGATGATAGATTTACATGGCCATTGCCACTAGCGGAATTTAACGGAAACCCAGCGTTGAGAGCTCAACAAAATCCTGGATATTAATAAATTTAATACGTATTAAAATGAAAAAAATATTTATAACATTTAGCATAGTTGCTTCCATCTTATTCACTAGTTGTGAGTATGATGCAGTTATGTACGAAGGAACAGCTGTAGGTTTGAATGAAAGCTCTGCACAAGTTTCCGTTCCAGATACTGGATCTTCCGAAACATTTGCTGTGACTATAACGTCACCATCTAGTGAGGCAAGAACTTTTGGACTACAATATGTAGGAGATGCTCCTGCAGCAGGTGGTGTTACTTTAGGTAGCATCAACGTACCTGCCAATTCTTATGAAGGGACTGCAACTGTAGACTTTGATTTTAATGCTATCAACCTAGCAGATGGTGAAACTGACAGCTTTTCTATTAAAGCAACAAGTGAAACTACTGATGTGTTTGGTACTGTATTAGAAATCGAATACTTCAAAGCAGTGGTTTGTAACGATGCTACATTTACTATCAATACGGATTTGTGGGCTGATGAAACTGGTTTTTCCATTACTGACGATGCAACAGGAAACGTGGTTTACACGATGCCTGCATTAGCTAGAGGGGTGCAAACTTTCACAGCTGATGTTTTCTTAGCTGACGGATGTTACACTGCTACAATTACTGACTCTTATGGAGATGGCCAAGTAGACGGTACGGTAACTGGAAACTATGAAATCACTTGTTCTATATTGACGTTTGCCTCAGGTGGTGGTAGCTTTGGAGCTTCTCAAAGTAGATCATTCTGTGTGAATCAATAATTATTGATTTCTCACAAAAATTTAAAACCCAAGCTTAGGCTTGGGTTTTTTTTTGCGCTAAACTCAACTAATTACACCTACATTTGCAACATGGAAAAGACTACATACATTTACGGGATCAGAGCAATCATTGAAGCCATAGAAAGCGATAAAGAAATTTCTAAAATCTACCTTCTTAAAGAAGCTGACGGGGTTTTAATGCACCAACTTCAAAACACCGCACGTAAAAATAACATTGCCGTTTCTTATGTTCCTAGTGAAAAACTAGACCATATTGCCAAAGGAGGGAATCACCAAGGAGCTGCAGCGAGTATATCTCCTGTAGATTTTCATGATCTAGAAATCATTCTTGAAAATACCGATCTAGAAACGAATCCGCTTTTCTTGTTACTTGACGGAATAACAGATGTACGTAACTTTGGTGCTATTATACGAACTGCAGAGTGTACCGGTGTCAAAGCGATAATTGTCTCAGAAAAAGGAAGTGCCCCTGTAAATGCAGCCACTATAAAAACAAGTGCTGGCGCAGTTTTTAACATGCCTATTTGTAAAGTAAACCATATCAAAGATGCCGTTTTTCTATTACAAGCCTATGGGATACAAACCGCTGGAGCTAGTGAAAAAGCTACACAGTTGTTGTACGATATCGATTTAAACATTCCCCTTGCTCTTGTAATGGGTAGTGAAGACCGAGGTATCAACCCTTCTACTTTGAAAACGCTCGACCACATAGTGAAACTTCCTATGCAAGGTGATATTGCTTCTCTTAATGTATCTGTTGCTTGTGGAGCTATGCTTTATGAAGTCGTACGACAAAAGTTGTAGCGCACCTACTCCTCTTCATCTATAGATTCAATAAAGTTACCATTCTCGTCAAAATGACGCATAAATGGATCTTCCTCTTCTTTATACTGCTCACTTTCCCAAACATACTTTCTCTTTTCAGGAAGCTTATTGCGAGTGACTATAGCGAGAAACAAACCTGCAATGGCACCACTTAAATGACCCTCCCAAGAAATACCTTCTTTAATGGGCAAGACATACCAAATCAAACTACCGTAAAAGAAAGCTACTAAAAAACTTAAGGAGAGTAATTTATAATGACCTGTAAACACCCCTTTAAAAAACAAAAAGGCCGTCAACATATACACCACCCCACTGGCTCCTATATGGTAAGAAGGCCTTCCTAAAAACCAAGTGAAAACTCCAGTTAACAACATTCCTCCCACCAATACCCATAAACTCACTCTTCTATAAAAAAAGCTAAGTGCCGTAATAAGAATAAAACAAGGAAGCGAATTGCTCCATAAATGATTTAATCCAGAATGTATAAAAGGACTAAAAAAGACTCCTTGTAGACCAGAAAATTGCTGGGGACGGATTCCATTGTCCGTAAATCTAAAGTGAAATTTCACTTCTAGCCAGTATACCAGCCACATTACAAAGACAAAGATCACCGCCGGCACAACGGTAAACCCATCAAACTTAAAATATTCTGAATCTTTCATTAGTAAGTACGTATCAAATAATAAGCCACTACAAATAAACGAAATCCTGTCATGACATCAGTGCAAATGACAGGAACTTAAATTGGACCTAAGAAAAAGAACCTTTAATTTAGCCCTATGCAATACACACCACTAGCAGAACGCATCCGACCTACTAATCTCGATGAGTATTTGAGCCAACAACATCTTGTAGGCGACAAAGGTAGCTTGAGACAACATATTCTAAATGGTACCACTCCATCCCTGATCTTGTGGGGCCCACCAGGAACTGGAAAAACAACTCTTGCTAACATTATTGCCCAACAGAGCAAACGCCCTTTCTACTCCCTTAGTGCGATCAACAGCGGTGTCAAAGACATACGTGAGGTGATCGAGAAAGCAAAGAATTCAGGAGGCCTATTTACAGCAAAGAATCCGATATTGTTTATTGATGAGATCCATAGGTTCAGCAAATCGCAACAAGATTCCCTTTTGGGGGCTGTAGAGAAAGGCTGGGTAACTCTCATAGGCGCCACGACAGAGAATCCAAGTTTTGAGGTTATCCCGGCACTTTTATCTCGTTGTCAGGTATATGTATTAGACGCTTTCGCGAAAGCGGACTTAGAAAACTTACTGCGTAGAGCTATTGAAATGGATGAAGTCTTATCTAAAAAAGATATTGACATTCAAGAAACAGAAGCACTCATAAGAATAAGCGGTGGTGATGCACGCAAACTATTAAATGTTTTTGAACTGGTAGTGAATTCTCAAACCACCGATAAAATAATCATCACCAATGAGCTGGTATTCTCACAAGTACAGGCTAATCCGGCACGATACGATAAAACTGGAGAGCAACATTACGACATCATCAGTGCTTTTATCAAGTCCATACGAGGCAGCGATCCCAACGCCAGTGTTTACTGGCTGGCTAGAATGATTGAAGGAGGTGAGGACTTAAAATTCATAGCCCGTAGAATGTTGATATTGGCATCTGAAGATATAGGAAACGCAAATCCTACGGCTCTTGTCATGGCAAACAATACCTTTCAAGCGGTTGCTACCATTGGTTACCCCGAATCGCGTATTATTTTAAGTCAGTGCGCTATTTATCTAGCGACTTCTTTAAAAAGTAATGCGAGTTATATAGCCATAGGCAATGCACAGCGGCTCGTAAAAGAAACTGGAGACCTGTCCATACCATTAGGGCTAAGAAACGCGCCTACAAAGCTTATGCAGGAGTTGGGATATGGTGAAGAGTACAAATATGCACACGATCATCCTGGAAATTTTGCGCACTACGATTTTTTACCCGCTGAGATCAGTAAAACAATAATCTACGAACCTGGCAATAACCCTAGAGAAAATGCACAAAAGGAATTTTTACAAAAACGATGGAAAGGCCATTACGACTATGACAATAAGGGGTAGATATCCCTAAGATGACGCACACATATTTCATCTTCTGTAACTACCTCATCTTTTATTTGAAACCAGATCGTGGATAGCCCGATACTTTGGGCTCCTTTGATATCGGCCTCATAGCTGTCTCCTATCATCAGACTATTTGCCACTTTTGCATCAGCCATTTGTAGGGCTTTATGAAAAATTTCTGGTGCCGGTTTCTTCATTCCTGCTGCTTCGGCAGTTAAGACTACATCAAAATACTTCTCTAAGCCAGAGTTCTTGATTTTATTTTGCTGGACACCATTAAATCCATTAGTAATCAAGTGAAGTCGGTAAGTGCCATGAAGCTGATCTAACAGCTCCAAACACCCCTCAAAAAGGTGGTTGTATTTGGGGAGGTACTCCATATATAAATCTGCAAAGAGATGGATTTTCTCGTCTTCTACAGCATAATTACAAGTGTCAAAAGCAGTTTTTAACCTTTGATATCGCAAGTTTTCCTTAGAAATCTTATTCTCCCTAAACATGCGCCAAAACTGCAAATTCAATGGTTCATAAATTTCAATGAACTTATCCAACTCTAAAGTAAGTTGATGCTCTTCAAATATCTGTTTATAGGCCAACTTACTATTCAGATCAAAATCCCAAAGGGTGTGATCTAAATCAAAAAAGATGTGTTCTATATTGTTAAACTTCTTTGTCATATATATATTCTAAGATGGTAGTCGCATGACTTTTTAAACCTTGCTCAAATTGAGCATAATCATACATGACTATAAAATGGCCTGACACCTCTTCTACTCTTCTTTTTAATTGTTGTACTATTTGTTTCTGACCATTGAGCATATTGCTAGAAATGCTTTTGTAATGCAAGGCATAAGAATAAATAAGCAATGGAGTTTGCACTTCATAATCCAGGTCATAAAAGTAAAATGGATGACTGGTACTTGCTCTAAAACCAGGCATGGTTTCGTAACCCATACTGTAATCTTCTAATTTTTCTAAATCTACCAGTCGTTTGTAATGTCCTGGAGTAGCAATCTTAGAGTAAGCTGCCATAGTTTTACTCAGTGGCCTATTCGATATTTGTTCAAACTTCTTCCCTTGTGCCTTCACTTCATTATCATCACAAAAAAAAGTATACCGCAACCCTATATCGACATAATCCCCTATTTCTTTTATTGCTTCTCTATACTTTATGGACCTATGACTTATACCATTATCGGTAAGGTTGTATCTTCCTAGGTGAAAGAAAAAGATCATATGTTCTGTTGCTTTAAATGTTTTCCTCCCATGTTTCCATCTAGCTCTCATGGAATGAATCAAATACTGATAATTGTTATAAGGATCCATTTTTAAACCTAAAAGAACTAAGATCTGATTCCATAAGTAGCGCACTTTAAATCGTTTGATATGGCCGTATAACATGATGGCGTTATCGATCACACCGCGCCCTTGATACTTAAAAAACGAAGATACCTCAATAGTTACGGTAGTTTTGAGCTGCAATTCCTGTTTAATGCTCGTATCAAAATTCCTGTTTAAAAGAATGAGTAATTTTCGCACCCACAGATCTACCAAGGGCATTAAAATAAACCCTCCTTTAACAGCAGTGCTTTCTTTAGCACTATACCTGCCTAAGTCGTCTTTTACCTGTGGTAAATATTCTTCATATCTGGTGATTAAATAAAACGCGGCCGAAAAAATATCAAAGGGTATGTCACTGCGCTCTGGAGCCTTGAAAAAGATTGGAAGCTCCTCCCACAAATGAAATTCAATGTCGTGATTGTCGATACCAATTTCATCGAGGAGACCATAAGACCAAATAAATAACTCCTCTCCTAATGGTTTAGGCCCATAACTAAATTTTACACCCGAATGACTAACAAACTCACTCACCGATGAGGTACATCTAAAATCATGTAACATCAACCGACGAAACACATGTTTGAAGATATACTCTTTCCTAGAAGTGATGGTAGCACAGTAAATTAAGATCATGATAGCTGTCCTTCGTCTGCAAAACTAAAATAGCTTTGTTGTGTTATAATTAAATGGTCGAGTATTTTAATATCAAGTAATTTACCTGCTGCTACTAATTTATGAGTAAGGGATTGATCTTGAACACTAGGCTGTAAAGAACCACTGGGATGATTGTGTGTTAATACCATAGCCACTGCACCTGCTTCTAGAGCCTTTTTGAATACCAGTCGAGTATCTACTAGTGTGCCGGTAATACCGCCTATGCTGATGTTCTTTTTCTCCAACACTTTGTGAGCGTTGTCTAGCAGCAAGACCCAAAACTCTTCATGAGGCAAATCTCCGATTATAGGTTGCATTATTCTAAAAGCATCGGTACTGGATGTGATTTTGGGGAGTATTGCTGGCATTTCCATAGCACGGCGTTTACCTAATTCCATTGCTGCCAGAATGCTAATGGCTTTCGCCTCTCCTATCCCTTTGTATTTCATGAGTTCCTTCAGGCTCTTTTTTCCTAGAACATCTAATGAATTTTGAGAATCGCTTATAATGATGCGACTTAACGCCACGGCACTCATTTTATGGGTACCGCTCCCTATTAAAATTGCGATTAATTCTGCTTCAGAAAGTGAAGAACTGCCTTTGTGCAAAAGCTTCTCTCTTGGCCTATCATTGAGCGACCAATCTTTAATAGAAAAATGAGCGTTTTCTTCCTTCATGCCGAAAGATAAAACTTAAACCTATGAAACGCTACACTAGTTCCAAAATTTTGTTAGGTCTTACCTTACAAAGACAGGCTCGTTTTCGTTGACCGTCTCTTGTTCTGAAAATTGGTAATCATCCTTAGCAAAGGCTTGAATCCCTTCTAAAGAATTGATTGTATTCTCAATTAAATACCTAGCCATACTACCACGGGCTTTTTTAGCAAAGAAAGAGATCACTTTAAGCTTGCCGTTTTTATAATCTTTAAAAACCGGGGTGATTAATATTCCCTCCTGATTCTTTTTATCTATTGCTTTAAAGTATTCGTTACTGGCTAAATTGACTAGTAACTCCTCTTTTTTCATCTCCTTATTTAAGGCAGGTGTAATCTTATCTTTCCAATATTCATAAAGGTTTTTATTATTTCCAATAGGTAAAGATGTTCCCATTTCTAGTCGGTAAGGCTGTAACAAGTCCAGCGGCCGTAAATAACCATACATCCCCGACAGTATACGTATACTGTCTTGGGCATGATCTAAAATAGTTGTAGGTAAACTATAAGCGTCTAAGCCTGTGTAGACATCTCCTGCAAAAGCATAGATCGCAGGTCGTGCATTTTCGTTGGTAAAGTCCTTTTGAAAATTCTTGTAGCGTTGGAAATTTAAATCAGCTAGCTGATCTGAAATATGCATCAACTCCCCTACTTCCTTTTTGCTCATACGCTCTAACTTTGCATTTATTTGCGCTGCATCTTCTGCAAATAAAGGTTGTGTTCCTCTGGAGGTAGGCAATTTAGTTTCGTAATCCAATGATTTTGCTGGAGAAAGTAAGATTTTCATAGACTGTATTTTGATCGTAAAAATACTATCGAAAATCTAATCTTGCTCTCAAAATCTAGTTAAGTTGCTTATATCACTAGGAACTTTCTCGATCTTGACAAGCACCGAGATGCCTATTCGCGACGCCGGCATATGGAATTTGCATTCATAAAAACTAGGAGTAAAATTACTTGGTATTTTGCTTTCGCCTCGAGCGGTCTCAAGACCTGCTTACATATCTTTAGAATTAGTAGCATAAACACGCCACTTATCAATACATTCTACCATATCCTGTGGCACATCGCAGGTAAAACTCATCCATTCTTTAGTATGTGGATGCTCAAAGCCCAAAGTTCTAGCATGCAACGCCTGACGAGGCAGTACTTTAAAGCAATTATCTACAAATTGCTTGTATTTAGTAAAGTTAGTTCCTTTAAGAATTCTATCGCCACCATAACGCTCGTCATTAAAAAGCGTGTGACCTATATACTTCATGTGCACTCGTATCTGGTGCGTGCGCCCAGTCTCTAAGCGACAACTTATAACCGTCACATAACCTAGATCTTCCTCTACTTTATAATGAGTTATG
>Ga0136655_1000062_pt1 | contig 42729 bp, 38 predicted proteins | sample CPBDNA_2_FD_94863 | JGI IMG/M metagenome (GOLD analysis project Ga0136655, IMG submission 94863) | Freshwater to marine salinity gradient microbial communities from Chesapeake Bay, USA - CPBay_Spr_15_0.8_DNA (version 2) | ecosystem: Environmental > Aquatic > Marine > Coastal | place: USA... | reverse complement strand
GTTGCATCAAGACCTATTACTCAACCTACCCCGGTTATTATTTTGCTGGCGACGGTGCTCGACGTGACGCTGATGGTTATTATTGGATCACCGGCCGAGTCGATGATGTCTTGAATGTCTCGGGCCACAGAATGGGCACCGCTGAAGTGGAAAGCGCCTTGGTGCTCCACGAAGCCGTCGCCGAGGCAGCTGTCGTCGGCTTCCCCCACTCGATCAAAGGCCAGGGGATCTATGCCTATGTCACTTTAATGCATGATGTCGAGGGCACCGAAGCCCTGAGACAGGAACTAATGAACCAGTGCCGAACAGAGATCGGCGCTATTGCCAAACCAGATGTTATTCAGTGGGCGCCTGGCTTGCCAAAAACCCGATCTGGTAAAATCATGCGCAGGATACTCCGCAAGATCGCCGCTAACGAACTGGACAACCTTGGCGACACCAGCACACTGGCCGATCCAGCGGTAGTTGAAAACTTGATTGCCAATCGACCCGACAGTTAGTCGAACTCGTGGCATTTTCTTGGTGAAGAAGCCAAGGCACATTCATCAAGGTAAAAAAAACTGAAAAAAAAGCCGGTCGCTGACCGGCTTTTTTTATACTCTCTAGCCGCCCTTATTCAGTGGCTGCAGCAGGTGCCTCAGCATCGGCTTGACTAGGCATTTCTTTCATCGAAAGCTTGATCCGACCGCGATCAACATCCAAGACGATGACTTCAATTTCCTGGCCTTCAGCCAGGAAATCAGTCACTTTTTCGACCCTTTCCTGGGAAATTTGCGAGATATGCAGCAAACCGTCTTTACCGGGCAGAATATTAACAAATGCGCCGAAGTCGGCGATTTTGACAACCTTACCCTTGTAGATCTGACCCACCTCAGCCTCAGCCGTGATAGCCATAATCATCGCGACAGCGGCATCTCTAGACTCGGACCCTTCACCAAAAATAGTGATTGTGCCATTGTCATCGATGTCCACTGATGCGCCTGTTTGCTCAGTGATGCCACGGATTGTTGCACCACCTTTACCGATAACGTCGCGAATCTTGTCAGCGTCCACCTTCATGGTCACCATCGCTGGTGCATTGGCAGATACAGACTCGCGAGATTTATTGATGACTTTATTCATCTCTACCAAGATGAACAGACGCGCGTCTTTAGCCTGAGCTAACGCGACTTCCATAATCTCTTCGGTAATACCTTGAATCTTGATGTCCATCTGCAGCGCAGTCACACCCGTATCGGTACCGGCAACCTTGAAATCCATGTCGCCAAGATGATCTTCGTCGCCGAGGATATCTGTCAAAATGGCAAAACCATTTTCATCTTTAACGAGACCCATGGCCACACCGGCAACAGGTGCTTTCAGAGGTACACCAGCATCCATCAATGCCAAGCTCGCGCCACAAACGCTGGCCATTGACGATGAACCGTTAGACTCTGTGATTTCAGACACTACGCGCGTGGTGTAAGGCCAGTCAGCCGCTGCTGGCAGTACCGCTGCCAAACCACGACGGGCCAGTCGACCATGACCGATCTCACGCCGCTTGGGTCCACCGGAAAAACCAGTCTCGCCAACACTGTAATGAGGGAAGTTATAGTGCAACAGGAAATTGTCGCGAAAGCTGCCATGCAGGGCATCAATGATCGCCGCATCGCGCATAGAACCTAACGTGGTCGTGACGATGGCTTGAGTCTCACCCCGAGTGAACAAAGCTGAGCCGTGGGCCTTTGGCAAGAGGCCGACTTCTACGCTGATCGGCCTGACAGTGGTCGTGTCGCGACCGTCGATTCGAGGCTCACCAGCAATGATACGCTGGCGAACAATTTTCTTTTCAAGCTTGGCAAAAACACCAGATACATCGCCCGCAGCGACGCCATTAGCGGCATCGGCCAGCTCAACAATCGCCTGATCGCGCAGCGCGCTGATCTGGTCCTGACGAGCCATCTTGTCGACGACCTGGTATGCCGTACCGACGCCTGCAGCGAATTTATCACTCACAGCCGCAGTCAGTGACTCGTTGACAGCTTCTGGCTGCCAATCCCAAGACGCTTTACCTGCCTCAGCTTTCAATTCGTTGATCGCATGGATCACGACCTGCATTTCCTGGTGAGCGAATAACACGCCACCCAGCATTTGGTCTTCGGTTAATTCTTTAGCTTGTGACTCAACCATCAGTACCGCATCTGCAGTACCGGCAACCACCATATCAAGATCGGAGGTCGCGAGGGCAGCATAGCCAGGGTTCAAAATGTAGCCGTCTTCAGTAAAACCGACGCGCGCAGCACCAATAGGTCCGCTGAAAGGGATACCAGACAATGCTAATGCGGCAGAAGTACCGATCATGGCAATAATATCGGGATCAACATCTTTCGCTGCAGAGATCACCTGGCAAGTGACCTGAACTTCGTTCATGAAGCCCTTAGGAAACAACGGCCGAATGGGACGGTCGATAAGACGTGATGTCAGCGTTTCTTTCTCAGAAGGACGACCTTCACGCTTGAAAAAGCCACCGGGAATTTTACCGGCCGCATAAGTTTTTTCTTCGTAGTTTACCGTCAGGGGGAAAAAGTCCTGATTCGGTTTTGCTTCCCTACGACCAACAACGGCCACAAGTACGGTGGTTTCTGCCATGGTCACAACGACTGCTGCAGTGGCTTGTCTGGCAATCTTGCCAGTCTCGATAACGACGTCATGGCCGCCATATTTAAATTGCTTTCTTATAGGATTCACACTTTTCTCCAATCAGGTTCTAGTGGCTGCCGCCCATAACGATGCACTGACTACTTACCTGGTGACTGCACCAGAAGTATCGTGCCCAACTCGTCAGAGCGTACAGCGGGGACAGGTCTTTACTTTCGCAGACCAAGTCGGCTGATAAGCGAAGCATATCGATCTACGCTCTTGCTTTTCAGGTAATTCAACAGCTTGCGACGCTGGCTCACCATCCGCAACAAACCTACGCGAGAATGGTGGTCATGAATGTGCTCTTTGAAATGTGACTGAAGCGCTTCAATATTCGCAGTCAACAATGCAACCTGTACTTCTGGCGATCCAGAGTCATTTTCTACAATGCCAAAGTCTTTGACGATTTCAGCTTTCTTTTCTGCTGTTAGTGCCATTTTAGTTCTCTCCAATATGCATAATTAAGTTACACAGCGGTCCGCGCATATTTGCAGATTGCCGTACGTTAGCTTGCTGATGACGCCACTAGTCTTTTTGGCGCCACTCTTCCATCTTCCAGAACCTCACCGACACCCAGGAATTCTAATGCCTGATCGTCCGTAGCCTCTGAAAAAATTCTTACCCAACCGGCAGTGGGCGCCTTGGCAATTTGCACCGCCTGGCCTTGTTTAAAAAATATCGCCGTAAAATCTGGCACTTCAAGTGCCGGCCAGTCGCCGACTATGTCTGCGACGGGCAATAACCTCTGATCAAGCCCCTCGAAACCCTGGACTTGCAACAAGGCTTCAAGTTCTTCCAAAGTCATCGCCTGATCCAGATTAAAGGGACCAGAAGCCAAGCGTCGTAGACCGACCACATGCGCGCCGCAGCCTAACACTTTACCCAGGTCCTCTGCCAGTGTTCTGACATAAGTCCCTTTGCTGCAGGTGATATTCAGTACCAACTCATCGGCACTGAATTCTTCTACTTCAAGCTTGAAGATAGTCACAGGTCGCGCCTTACGCTCGATCTCAATTCCCTGCCGAGCTAGTTTGTAAAGAGGCTGACCATCAACCTTCAAGGCACTATACATGGGAGGAATCTGTTCGATTTCACCCCTGAACTGCGATGCGGCAGCTTCAAGCATCACCTTATCTAGCGCCGGCACTGGTGCTTCTTCGATGACATTGCCGTCCGCATCACCGCTGTCAGTCGTCACCCCAAGCTTGACGCGGGCGCGGTATTGTTTATTTGCATCCAACAAAAACTGCGAAAATTTTGTCGCCTCGCCAAAACACAGTGGCAGAAGGCCTGTTGCCAGTGGATCAAGACTACCGGTATGGCCAGCCTTATTCGCATTGAACAAGCCTTTCGCCATTTGCAACGCGCCGTTGGAGGTAACGCCCGCGGATTTATCCAGAATAAGTATGCCATCCACTTGGCGACCACGGGGGCGTCGATTGTTTCTACCGCCAGGTCTAGCCATCTGTCGGTTTCGCCTCATCGCTATCAGCCAGCTCAGGGGGCAACTGAGCATCACGGGCGCGCGCCGCATGAATAACACGATCCATGTGCGCACCGTTCTCGATGGTACTATCGAAGTGAAACCGTAACCGCGGCGTGACGCGTGTCGTCAGTGACTTGGCTAACTGACTGCGTAGAAAACCTGCAGCACTATTCAGCACTTCTTCACCTTCTTTGACATTGGTCTCGGACATATCCTGAGCGATGAGCGTAAAGTAGACATCCGCATAGGCGAGGTCACGGCTGACCTTGACCTCGCTGATGGTGACCATGCCGACCCGTGGGTCTTTGACTTCTCGCTGGATCAGCGTCGCCAGCTCACGCTGGATATGGTCACCGACCCGGCGCCCACGGCTAAATTCTTTAGGCACTGATTACTCTCATGTTGCGACGTTGAAATGACATCCGTTACAGTTTCCGCGCAACTTCGCGGATATCAAAGACTTCGATTTGATCTCCGACTTTGACGTCATTGTAATTACGCACACCAATACCACACTCGGTGCCACGTTTAACCTGGGCAACTTCTTCTTTATAGTGGCGCAGAGATTCCAGTTCGCCCTCATAGATGACAACGCTGTCGCGCAAGACCCTGATCTTTTTGTCCTTGAAGACCGTGCCTTCAATCACCATACAGCCGGCGACATTACCAAATTTCTTCGAGTCAAAGACGTCCTTAACCTCAGCGATACCAACGATATCCTCGCGCACTTCAGGAGACAACATGCCAGACAGGGCCGCCTTAACGTCATCCACAAGATCATAGATAACTTTGTAATAACGCAAATCTAAGCCTTCAGCATCTACCAAACGACGGCCCGCAGTATCAGCCCGAACGTTAAAGCCAAAAATTACAGCACCTGAAGTCTGGGCGTAGCTCACGTCAGACTCGGTAATACCACCGACTCCGGAATGCACAATATTCACTTTGACCTCATCGTTACCCATTTCCTTGAGCGAGGAAATAATAGCCTCGAGGGAACCACGGACGTCTGCCTTGACCACAACGTTCAGGTAGTTCACTTCATTGGCACTGAAACTCAACAACAAGTTATCGAGAGTTACCGCCGGCGTGGCTAAACGTTCTTCTTTGGCTCGATGCATTCTGAAATCAGCCACTTCTCTGGCGGTGCGCTCATCCCTGGCCACTTGGAATGTATCTCCGGCGGCCGGTGTACCATTCAGTCCGAGGATTGCCACGGGCGTTGCAGGACCGGCGGTCTTCAGGGTTTTACCATGTTCGTCGATCAAGGCTCTGGCCCGACCAAAATGTTCACCGGCAACGATAATGTCACCTTGCTGCAACGTACCATTTTGAACCAGCAAAGTGGCAACAGGGCCACGGCCTTTGTCCAATTCAGACTCAATAATGATGCCACGGGCAGGACCTTCAAATACTGCCTTGAGTTCGAGCAGTTCAGCCTGGAGCAGCACGGCTTCCAGCAGATTATCAATGCCATCTCCGGTCAGCGCCGAGACTTCGATAAACTGTGTATCACCGCCCCAGTCTTCTGGGATAACGCCTTTAGCCACCAATTCGTTTTTAACGCGATCTGGCTCAGCGCCTTCTTTGTCCATCTTATTCAGCGCAACAACGATGGGCGCATTAGCCGCCTGCGCGTGCTTGATCGCTTCTTCTGTCTGGGGCATAACACCATCATCAGCAGCAACAACTAATATCACGATATCTGTTGCGGTCGCGCCTCGCGCTCGCATGGCGCTGAACGCGGCATGACCTGGCGTGTCGATAAAGCATATTTCGCCATGCTCTGTTTTGACCTTATAGGCACCGATGTGCTGAGTGATACCACCAGCCTCACCTTTTGCTACCCGAGAGTTACGAATATAGTCCAGCAACGACGTCTTACCATGGTCAACATGACCCATCACTGTCACAACTGGAGAACGCACCTTCTGTTCGCCTTCATGCAGCATGTCTTCGTGCAAATTCTTTTCGATTTCGTTGTCTGCCACCGTCTTTACGGCGTGGCCAAACTCTTCAGCGACCATCATCGCCGTTTCCTGATCGATAGTCTGATTGATTGTCGCCATCACGCCCAAGCTCATCAACGCCTTGATAACCTGCGTGGCCTTGATAGACATTTTCTGCGCCAGCTGCGCGACCGTGATCGTCTCGCCGATTTCCACTTCGCGTTTTATCTCTTCTGTAGGAGCCTTGAATTGATGTCTTGGGCCAGCAGGCTTCGCCTTTGAGCGCTTACCGCGAGAGGCCGAAAGTCCAAGAGTAGAGGTTTCTGGCGTACCACCAACAATGAGCTCATCGCCTTCATCTTCAAGCAAGGCTTCGACACGGCGTCTTTTACCCCCCTGACGGACGCGCTTCTCTTTCGTGTCGGCATCATCCAAATCGCTGCGGTCGCGCTTGTCTTTTCGAGCACTGACTCTGAGTTCTTCAAGCTCCTTCTCAGTGGCCGGTTGGCCTTCAGTCTTCGAGCCTTCTTTGGAAGCTGCCGCCCTTTTCGCTTCTTCCCTGGCAGTCTGAGCTAACAGTTCAGCTGCTAGGGCTTGCGCCTCTTCCCGCCGCCGCTCAGCGTCGGCTGCCGCTTCGGCCTGGGCTGCTCGGCGCATCGCCTGCGCGGCCACTGCTGGATCAATAACCTCAGGAACAACCGGCTCAACCGGTGCACTGACAACTTCCGGAATGTCAGCCGCGGGGACATCTTCGATGACCGCGGCCTCAGGGGCCTCGGCAACAGCAGCTACTGCCGGCGCTACTGCGGGAGCATCTTCCGCATCTGTTCGAACGTAGGTACGCTTCTTTCGAACTTCGACATTGACGGTTCGTCCACGCCCTGCGGAACCCGCTGTCTTTAGCGTACTCAGCGTGCGACGCTTCAAAGTGATTTTGACCGGCGCCTCATCGGAATCACCGTGAGTTTTCTTAATATGCGTCAATAAAGACTGCTTTTCGTCTTCACTAACAAGGTCGGTCTCACTTTTTTGAGGCAGGCCCGCTTCTTGCATTTGCTGCAATAACCGATCAACCGGCGTACCAACAGATTCCGCCAGTTGCGATACAGTTACATCTGCCATCTACAATATCCCCGTAGTGTTAAAACCGACTACATTCACAGCCTAATTGCCTATCCTGTCGACGTTTTTCATGACCCGCAATTTGCGATCCTGATACGCCTTCCTTAGGCCTCTTCCGAGTTTGCTCTTTCGAGCTACTCTGCCTAGCCTATTCTTCTATGCCTATTCTTCTATAAACCAGGGCGCTCGTGCCGTCATAATCAGCTCACCGGCCCTGGCTTCGTCCAGTCCTTCAACGTCGACCAAGTCATCAACCGCCTGTTCCGCGAGGTCTTCCATGGTCATCACGCCCATCTTCGCCAACTGATAGGCCAAGCGCGTATCCATACCTTCCATCTCAAGCAGATCCTGTGCAGGCTCGACGCTATCAAGCTTTTCTTCCTTGGCGAGTTCGATCATCGTCAGCGCGCTCTTGGCTCGGCTGCGCAATTCCTCGACGATATCCTCATCGAAGCCTTCGATCGCCAGCATTTCCTCGATCGGTACGTATGCAATTTCCTCGAGGCTGCTAAAACCTTCCTCGACCAAGACAACCGCTACGTCCTCGTCCACATCAAGCTGCTCCATGAACGATTCCATAACAGAGCCGGCCTCTTCCTCGTGTTTTTCAGCAGCGTCTTCAACGGTCATAACATTGAGTTCCCAGCCAACTAGCTCACTGGCAAGTTTGACGTTCTGGCCGCCACGACCAATGGCCTGAGCCAGGTTGTCTGCACTTACGGCAATATCCATGCTGCGCGTTTCTTCATCCACAACGATGGAGACGACCTCAGCAGGCGACATCGCATTAATCGCGAGTTGCGCGACGTTATCGGCCCATAAGACGATATCGATTCGCTCATTACCAAGTTCGCCAGAGACTGCTTGCACCCGAGAACCGCGCATACCCACGCAGGCACCAATCGGATCGATTCGACCATCATTGGTCTTAACCGCAATTTTTGCACGCGAACCCGCGTCACGGGCCGCACCTAGAATCTCGATCACACCGTCGGATATTTCTGGCACTTCAATTTTAAAGAGTTCAATAAGCATAGCCGGCGAAGTTCTTGATAGCGCCAGTTGCGGTCCCCGTGACTCGGGACGAATTTCTTTCAGCAATGCTCGGAGTCGGTCACCGACCCGAAAAGTTTCGCGAGGAATCCAGTCTTCACGTGGCAACACTGCTTCGGCGTTATTACCTAGATCCACGATCACCGCATCGCGGGTGACTTTCTTGACCTGGCCGTTCACGAGTTCACCGACTCGAGTCCGGTAGGCCTCGACGACTTGAGCACGTTCAGCTTCACGAACCTTCTGGACGATAACCTGTTTGGCGGTTTGCGCTGCAATCCGTCCAAACTCAACTGACTCCACGGGTTCTTCGTAATAATCACCCACTTGCAGCGTCGGATCTTTTTCCTCCGCATCTGTGATGTGCAGTAGCGCCGCTGGAAATTCCATTTCGTCGTTGTCGCCAATCACGCGCCATCGACGGAAGGTTTCATACTCGCCGGTGACTTGATCAATCGCTACGCGCAGATCTACATCATCGCCATAACGCTTCTTGGTCGCTGTTGCCAGCGCAACTTCGAGCGCGTCAATAATGACAGCCTCAGGAACACCTTTCTCATTCGAAACTGACTCGACAACCAATAAAATTTCTTTACCCATTATACTGCCCCAATCTGACAATTTTGCTGGGTCTGCGCCAGCCCACATCAGCCTTACTTATATTCAGGAACCACATTCGCCCGATCTATTTGCTCAATGGGGAACAAGGTTTCCTCATCACCCATTCGGACGACGACCTCATCCCCTTCTATGCCACATAACAGACCAGTGAAACGACGCTTGCCGTTAAATGGCTTGCTCAGGCTGAGTTTTACCTTCGAGCCTTTAAAAGCCTCATACTGTGCCAGCGTATACAGACGTCGATCGAGTCCTGGTGACGACACCTCCAGGGTGTAATTACCTCGTATCGGATCTTCGACCTCTAATACGCCACTTAGTTGGCGACTGACCTTCGCGCAATCGTCTACTTCAATACCAGCAGGCGCGTCGATGTAGATCTTCAGCAAGGATTGTCTGCCTTGGGTTTGATGCTCAAAACCCCACAACTCATACCCAAGCCCGATAACAACCGGTTCGATCAGCGCTTTTAAATCCTTATTCAACAAGCCTGCCCTAAAATTAGTTACATTCCAAAAATCACGCTAACCCGCGCGCCAACCAGCAAAACCACTATCCCTGAAACAAAAAATGGGCCAACAGCCCATTCCAATAACCGGACATATGGGCCAGTTTTACAGCGCACATTCCTTTCGCAACGCCTAAGAATGACAATTCCCAAGCTTACGTTAACAAAAAGCCCCTAATGAGGGGCTTTTTGGTCCAAATTATTGGTAGCGGGGGCAGGATTTGAACCTACGACCTACGGGTTATGAGCCCGTCGAGCTACCAGACTGCTCCACCCCGCATCAACAAGGAGCGGAATTATAGGGGTCAGTGCCGGAATGGTCAACTAGAACCATGCGCTTTATCGTTAAATAGATGGCAATGAGCCATTAGGGGGCGATGAAACACAAGCGCGAGAGCCAGCAGAAGCTGGTATCTTGACGAAAACAATCTAGAAACAATCTAGAAACAATCTAGAAACTATCTAAATAATGGTGCCGAAGAGAGGACTTGAACCTCCACGAGCGTAAGCTCACTACCCCCTCAAGGTAGCGTGTCTACCAATTTCACCACTTCGGCAAATCTTTTTTTGAACAACTTCTCAATCTTTTCGGAACAACTTCTAAGTCTGAATTTCATGTCACCAGTACTGCACCGAGCTTTGTCGACCGAAATCGCGGCCAATCTATCGCTTGTTGCCCAGTATTCCCAGTGTTTTTTTAATTTTGCGACTCAGGCTCGACAGCTGGCACGTCGATAGTCGGCAATTCCGAGTCTTGACTCCGCATGGCGGGTTCGAACTCAGGCATCTGCGGGACTACGCCATCGATCACCTGCTCGACCACCGGCATACCAACAACGTTGGCGGAATCTGATTTGGCCTTGGCAAAAAAGGCTAGCCCGAAACTGGTCAAGAAAAACAAAATCGCGAGGCCCGTGGTTGCCTGGGTCAAAAAGTTACCGGCTCCGCCACTACCAAACACCGTCGCAGAGGCGCCACTACCAAAACCAGAACCCATGTCTGCACCCTTGCCCTGCTGGATCAATACGAGACCGATAATAGCCAGCGCTGCCAAGACATGAATCACTAATACAATTGTTTCAAGAACTTGAAGTTCCATAATACCCAATCCAAATTTATACGGCTGCCCGACATATGCGCAGGAAGTCGTCTACCTTCAGCGATGCACCGCCTACCAGCGCGCCATCGATATTTTCCTGAGCAAACAAATCAGCGGCATTTTCGCCATTTACACTACCACCGTAGAGTAACTGAATATTTTGTGAAATATTCTCGTCTTGTTTTGCCAGGTACTGTCGTATGTGAACATGCACCGTTTCTGCCTGTTCTGGTGTTGCACTTTCACCCGTCCCTATGGCCCACACTGGCTCGTAGGCGATAATGCCGTGACGAAGCGCTGTCACGCCCACCTGACGAATAACGGCATCTAACTGCCGCTGAACCACTGTAAAGGTCTCGTCAGCCTGGCGCTCCGCCAGAGACTCACCGATACAAATCACCGGCGTCAGACCACTACTCAAACACTTTTCAACCTTTAATCCGACCTGAGCGTCCGTCTCCGCAAACAAGCTCCGACGCTCCGAATGTCCTACCAGCACATGGCTACAGCCAAACTCTGACAGCATCTCGGCAGACACCTCACCAGTGTAGGCGCCCCTATCGTGCCAATCGAGATTTTGCGCACCCAACGCTATGTCGGAGCCCGCCAATTGTCGCTGCACCTGATCTAAAAAGACAAAGGGTGGGCAGATCAGTGTTTGGCAAGGCATCGCACCCACATTAAGCAATCCCTCCACCAGCGCCGTCACGCTCGCCCGACTACCATGCATCTTCCAATTGCCCGCAACCAGTGGGTTCCTCACAGGCAACCCTCGCGCGCGCGGCGGCACAGCTTAACGACTTTATTTTCAAGTTTCAACATAGGCCTGACTTAGTTGTCCCTGCATTCGCAACAATTGCGGCCAACTCTTCCACTAGCACATCAACCAGCGCAGAATCTTCGCCCTCTATCATAACCCGCACCAAGGGCTCGGTGCCTGAAGGACGTAATAATACTCGACCCCGCCCTTGCAGTCGTGCTTCCACGCGCTTCACACCCTGTAAAACCGAAGGCGCAGAGACGATCTCCGCGGCGCAAGCGACATTGATCATCCGTTGCGGCAGCTTCGTCATTTTTTGTTTCAGCTCATGCAGCGTCCTGCCGGTTTCGACCATGGCTGCGACAACCTGCAACGCAGCCACGATACCATCGCCCGTACTAGTGACATTCAAGCATAAAAGATGGCCTGAAGACTCCCCGCCTACTTGCCAGCCGCGCTGTTCAAGCTCGGCCAGGACATAACGATCGCCCACAGCCGCTCGCACAAATTGGATACCTTGAGCCTGCAATGCTTGCTCCAGACCAAAATTACTCATGAGGGTGCCAACGACCCCGCCACCAAGATGTCCTCGCTGCTGTAAATGGGAGGCAACGATATACAACAGCTCATCACCATCAACAAGCTCTCCAAGTTCATCAACCATGATGAGACGATCACCATCACCGTCTAGGCCAATGCCGAAATCCGCATTGACTTCCAGCACCTTGGCTTGCAGTGCTTGGGGATGGGTAGAACCAATGTTGTCATTGATATTCAGACCGTCAGGAGAAACGCCAATCTCAACCACTTCAGCGCCCAGCTCTCGAAAGACATTGGGTGCAATGTGGTAGGTTGCACCATTCGCGCAATCGACGACGATCTTCAAACCTTTTAGATTATGGCTCGAGCTAAAGCAGCTCTTACAAAATTCGATATAGCGGCCGGCGGCGTCATTGATCCTTGAAACCTTACCAATTCGGTGAGACTCTACCGTCACCATAGCCTCACCCAATTTAGCTTCAATCGCATGTTCGACCGCGTCGTCGAGCTTGCGGCCCTGACCAGAGAAAAATTTAATCCCATTGTCATAGTAAGGATTATGGGAGGCGCTGATCACAATACCCGCCCGGGCATTAAAGGTGCGGGTCAGATAGGCAATGGCCGGTGTCGGCATTGGACCGAGCAGAGACACATCGACACCCGCTGAAGACAAACCCGCCTCCAGCGCTGACTCAAACATATAACCAGAAATTCTGGTGTCTTTGCCGATCAGTATACGACCTCGACCTGTCTCAGAAAAAACTTTGCCTGCAGCCCAGCCCAGCTTTAACATGAAATCCGCCGTAACGGGTGATTCACCCACCCGGCCTCGAATGCCATCTGTACCAAAATACTGTTTAGTCACTCAAGTTACTCTTAATGAGAATGAATTAGTGATCGCTGAGACCCTCGTGCTGGATCGCTTTGACGACTCGCAGGGCCTGCACTGTCTCGGCAACATCATGAACCCGCAATAGGCTGGCACCATTCATATACGCCAGCAGCGCACCTGCAATGCTGCCTTGCAGACGGTCTACGGTGGGATCGCCAAGAACCACACCAATAGTACTCTTTCGTGACAGGCCTACCAACAAGGGGCAGCCAAACATCATGAATTCTTCTAATCGATTGATCAGCTGTAGATTATGCTCCACCGTTTTACCAAAACCAAAGCCAGGATCGAGAATGATCTTTGCCCTGGGTATCCCCGCTGCTTCGCAAGCCAGAATTCGCGCTTCAAAAAATCCACAAATTTCCACTAAAAGATTGGCATAAGTCGGTTCGAGCTGCATGGTCTGCGGATCACCCTGCATATGCGTCAGGCAGACCGGCAAGCCTGTCGCTGCTGCCGCTGCCAGTGCACCTGGACGACCCAGGGCCCTGACATCATTAATCAAGTCCACGCCCATCAGCGCCGCCTGACGCATGACCTCTGGCGTCGATGTATCGATGGAAATCGGAATGCTGGATTCGGCCCTGATGGCCTTGATGACGGGAATGACTCGGCGCAACTCTTCTTCGACACTGATGACAGCCGCACCAGGCCGGGTTGATTCACCGCCCACATCGATGATATCGGCGCCATCGAGCATCATTTGCCGCGCATGCTCAGTCGCCTGAGCTGGCACCAAATATTTGCCGCCGTCTATGAATGAGTCCGGCGTAACATTCAAAATGCCCATCACCATGGGACGTTTAATCGGTTGCATAAGGGATCACACAGAATCGATAGTTATAAAAAAGGGCTGGTATTCAACCAACCCTTCTTTATCTGTAAACTCAATCATTAGATCAGTCTTTCGGCGCCCAACGCAGCGCCCTCTTCTAGACCAGAGATTCCCGGCTAGTGCTCGCCGGCCGGACCACCAAGAACGTCCCCAGGGCGAGGCTCTGAGCCTTTGCCTGGTTCATCTTCCGACTTCTGCGGGCCTTGACCTGGCTTGCTCTTTGGACCATCCCAGTCGTTCGGTGGGCTCGGTTTACGGCCACTCATAATCTCGTCAATCTGATGACGATCGATGGTCTCATACTCCATCAAAGCCTCCGCCATCATATCCAGTTTGTCGCGGTTTTCTTCAAGCAGGCGCTTCGCCCGACCGTAACAATCATCAATGATTGAGCGAACTTCCTCATCAATCAACTTCGACGTTTCACCGGATACCTGCGATCCTGAACCTCCCGCGGACATACCCAAATAACCGTTAGCGTCTTCCTGATCATATAACAGCGGACCCAGCTTCTCCGACAGACCCCATTTGGTAACCATTGACCGCGCCATCTTGGTCGCACGCTCAATATCATTTGAGGCCCCGGTCGTAATGCCGTCTCGCCCGAGTGTCAATTCTTCAGCAATCCGACCGCCGAACAAGGAACAGATCTGACTCAGGATCATCCGCCGGTTCATCGAATAACGATCTTCCTCTGGCAAGAACATAGTCACACCTAGCGCTCGACCGCGAGGAATAATCGTGACCTTGTAGGTGGGATCGTGCTCTGGCACCAGACAACTGACAACACAATGGCCGGCTTCATGATACGCCGTGTTGAGCTTCTCCTTCTCCGACATCACCATGCTCTTGCGCTCAGCGCCCATCATGATTTTATCTTTAGCCTGCTCAAATTCTTCCATATTCACGGTGCGCTTGTTCTGGCGTGCGGCAAACAGTGCGGCCTCGTTTACCAAATTAGCCAAATCGGCGCCAGAAAAACCTGGCGTGCCTCGAGCGATATAGGAAGGCTCAACATCGGCACCCAGTGGCACCTTGCGCATATGCACCTTAAGAATTTGCTCTCGCCCGCGGATATCTGGCAAACCCACCACCACCTGACGGTCAAACCGCCCAGGCCTCAATAATGCTGGATCCAACACGTCAGGTCGGTTAGTGGCGGCAATAATAATCACCCCCTCGTTACCATCAAAACCATCCATTTCAACCAATAACTGGTTCAATGTCTGCTCACGCTCATCGTGACCGCCGCCCATACCGGCCCCACGATGCCGACCAACCGCATCGATCTCGTCGATAAAAATAATGCAAGGCGACTGTTTTTTGGCTTGCTCAAACATATCTCGTACTCGAGACGCGCCAACACCCACAAACATTTCGACAAAATCTGAACCCGAGATGGAAAAGAACGGAACCTTAGCTTCACCAGCAATCGCCTTGGCCAACAGCGTCTTACCCGTACCGGGCTGACCAACCATTAAAATGCCTCGAGGAATACGACCGCCGAGTTTTTGGAATTTCGTTGGATCCTGCAGAAACTCCACGAGCTCCTGCACGTCCTCTTTAGCCTCATCAACACCCGCCACATCGGCGAACGTCGTCTTGATCTGGTCCTCGCCGAGCAATTTAGCTTTGCTCTTACCAAAGGTCAGAGGGCCGCCACGGCCGCCCGCGCCACCTTGCATTTGACGCATAAAGAACATAAACACGGCAATAATGACCAAGATCGGGAAACTGGCCACGAGCAGTTGGGTCCAAATGCTTTGCGTTTCTGGTCGAGCACCACTGAAATCGACGCGATGGTTAACCATATCGTCGATCAGGGCCTTATCTGTCACCTGCGGTTGCACCGTTTCAAAGCGCTGACCGTCGTTCATCTCACCGCGAATAATAAGACCATCAACCTGAACCTTGCTCACCCGGTCTTGGGCGATCGACTCAAGAAACTCTGAATATTCGACTTCTGTTAGATTTTTGCTCACATTGAAGCTGTTAAACACCGTTAACAAGACAGCGGCGATAACCAGCCAGAGCAGTAAATTTTTACCCATATCATTCAAAGGAATATCCTCTCTACAGGGTCAGTTCCCCCAACGGGCCCTAACCTTACACCAGTTTAATTTATACGCCAAACACCCTTTAACGCTTTATTTTCGGCGATCTTTAACGGCTTTCGATCCGATTCGTATCTGTGTCTGAAAAATTCTGCCCCACCAAGTACAGCTCTCTGGACTTATCTCGCGACGCCTTGGGTTTAAAATTAACCACGGTGCCATAGCGAGCCCGGTATTGCTGCCTGATTTCCTGAATACCGTCGCCTTCAAAACACTTACAGACTAAACCACCACCCGGCCTGAGTACTTGATCGGCAAAGTCGATAGATAGCTCCACCAGATGCGCTGCCCTCGGCTGGTCGATATTCTTCACTCCACTTAAGTTGGGGGCCATGTCAGAAAATACAAGGTCTACTGGTCGACCATCCAAACTTGCCAGCAACTTTTCGAAGGGATCAGCTTCAGTAAAGTCACCCTGAATGAAGGTCACACCGGGGATTGGCTCCATTTCCAACAGGTCGATGCCGATCAGCGTACCCTGCGGACCAATTTTTTCGATGACGACCTGGCACCAGCCTCCGGGCGCGGCACCGAGATCAATAACCGTCGCTCCCGGCTTGAGGAGGTTGAAACGCGCATCAATTTCCAGCAGCTTGTAGCTTGCTCGAGACCGATATCCTTCCGCCCGGGCACGTTTTACGTACTCGTCATCTTCATGGGTTTTGAGCCATTGATGGCTGGATTTAGATTTTTTCATGTCTGTCGATGCACCACTTCGCTGCCGCTCTTTCATCTCGCATTGTTGATTTGAGTCGGGTAAACTCGCCGGCCTCACTATTTACACGGGTTTTACGCACGGTTCTAGCTAACCGCCTTGTGTATTATGCTCTTTTCTTACTGAAGATGACTCACACCTTATGATAAGCCAAAAAGACAAGAAACGGTTTCGCGCCATCGGCCATCATCTCAAACCCGTTGTCACTATTGCCGGCAATGGCCTGAGCGAGACTGTTCTCAGCGAACTCAGCCGCGCTCTGCAGGACCACGAACTGATCAAGGTGAAAATTCTGGCTGGCGATAAAGACGAACGAGACGCCTTGGTCGCCACCATAGTGGCCACCCAGCATGTCACCGTGATACAAAAAATTGGCCATATCGCCCTGATTTACAAGGCCGCAGCCAAACCTAACCCGGCATTGTCAAATATTCTCCGCGCCACCATCAGCTGATGGCCAGCTGACCATCAGTTGAGCATCAGTTGACCATCACCCGCTATTAGTCGATCTCTGCGCAATGCTCACACCTTTATAATAGTCACTGCTCAGCAGCGCCAGATAAAACTCACCCAGTATTTTCGCATCAAAGGGATCACCGGCCGTGAAGGGCAGGTAGCGGTTGAGGATATTCTCCTGTCGATCGGAGCCTACTTAGCCTGCTGCACCATGACTGTAGGGTTGCCCCACCTGCCATTCCAGTTGAATGTCGGCAGCCAGCTGCTCAGGGTCAACGGCGACTTCATGGGTCAATAGGATGGTATCAAAGAAGTCCTTTTCGGCGGCTATTTGTTCCAGCTTAGCCTTGAAGTTTTCGTCGCCCTGGTGATCCAAGCACTCCCCAGACGCAATACCCACCAACGGCACTGCCCTAAAAATATTGTTTTCCGGAAGCACTTTGAACTGACTTTCGCGAATGACAACCGGCGGGCCTGGGTCGAGTTCAATTGTCGCCCGCCAACAGTCCTCTTGGGTCACAGGTTTGTGCCCATCAAAACCAACTACCCGATCAATAGCCATTTACGCTTTACAGTAAATGTGCGACTAAAGATGCTCGACCAGGCAAATTTCGTATTCAATCGTACCATTGGGCGCATGCACCAGCGCCACATCACCGACTTGTTTACCAACTAAGGCCCGGGCAATCGGTGAATAGACTGAGATCTTGGAAATCTTCAAATCAGCTTCGTCGTCACCCACAATCTGATAGCTGATTTCTTCGTCAGTATCGAGATTCACTAGGTGAACCGTGGCACCAAAGATGACTCGGCCCGTATGCTCGATCAGCGTGACATCAATGACATGCGCATGGTTCAGCTTACCCTCAATATCTGCGATTCGACCCTCAATAAAGCCTTGCTCCTCTTTGGCATACTGATATTCGGCGTTTTCACGAAGATCACCTTGGGCTCTGGCAGTGGCAATTTCCTTGATAATTCTGGGGCGCTCGATTTGTTTGAGGCGATCCACCTCAACTCGCAGCGTCTTCTCGCCCGCGGCTGTCATTGGAACCTTGTCCATAGATTCTGTCCGGTAGTGTTCTAGAGATTATATAAAGACACTGCCTAGTGTTGAAAAGTTCGGCCAGAATGTCTAGTGGGGACCACAAATATAATTGCCGGCGGGTCTTTCGCCCGCCGCGCTGACTGATAATTCAATATTACCCTAGCAAGCGTTTATGCAAGTCCTGAAGGCGATGCACCGAGAGATGACTACCGTGGCGGACCGCGTCAATGCAGGCCCTGGCGCCCGCCATCGTCGTCGCATTATAAACCTTGTGCTGTAGTGCTGTACGACGGATAGCATAGGAGTCGGCAATCGCTTGTTTGCCTTCCGTGGTATTAACGATGAAATTCACCTCATTGTTCTTAAGCATGTCGACCACGTGGGGCCGACCTTCTTGAACCTTGTTAACGATATCCACATGCACACCGGCCTCGCGCAAAACCAGCGCTGTACCCCGAGTTGCCACGAGCGTAAAGCCGATGGCAAGCAAATCAGTCGCCACCTGCACTAACTCGGGTTTATCCGTATCCCGAACACTCAGGAAAGCTCGCCCTGCCGCGGGAATAAGGTCACCCGCTGCCAGCTGAGCTTTGCGGTATGCCTCACCAAAGGTCTCCGCGACGCCCATGACCTCACCGGTCGACTTCATTTCTGGGCCGAGGATCGGGTCTACCCCCGGGAATTTACCGAATGGGAATACCGCTTCTTTGACGCTGAAATAATTCGGCACGATCTCTTTGGTAAAACCCTGTGCTTCAAGGCTAGTACCAGCCATACAGCGAGCCGCCACTTTGGCCAAGGAAACACCGATGCATTTCGAAACAAAAGGCACCGTTCGCGAGGCTCGTGGATTCACTTCAAGAATATAAATATCGCCATTTTGAATGGCGAACTGGACATTCATCAGGCCTATAACACCAAGCTCAAGCGCCATCTCCACGACCTGCTTGCGCATCTCATCAAGGGCCTCATCGCTCAGACTGTAAGGTGGCAAAGAACACGCCGAGTCACCAGAGTGCACACCAGCTTGTTCGATATGTTGCATGACAGCGCCAATGACTACCTGCTTACCGTCAGACACTGCATCGACGTCAATTTCGATGGCCTGGTCGAGAAATCGATCCAACAAGACCGGCGAACGATCGGACAACTGCACTGCTTCACGCAAATAGCGGGTGAGTTCTTCTTCGTCGTAAACGATTTCCATGGCTCGACCGCCCAACACATAAGATGGGCGTACGACCAGCGGAAAGCCGATGTTGCGCGCCGCATGCAGGCCTTCTTCCAAGGTCTTGACGGTCTTATTGGGTGGCTGCCGGAGACCCAGTTTGGCGATCATATGCTGAAATCGTTCTCGGTCCTCAGCCATGTCGATAGCGTCAGGGCTTGTGCCAATGATCGGCACGCCGGCCTTCATTAATGCCTCGGCGAGTTTCAACGGTGTTTGACCACCAAATTGCACAATCACCCCTTTCGGTTTTTCAACGTCGACGATCGCCAATACGTCCTCGAGGGTCAGTGGCTCGAAGTACAACCGGTCTGCTGTGTCGAAATCTGTCGAGACGGTTTCCGGATTACAGTTGACCATAATAGTTTCGTAGCCATCTTCGCTCATGGCGAGCACCGCGTGGACACAGCAGTAGTCAAATTCGATACCCTGGCCGATGCGATTCGGGCCGCCACCCAGCACCATGATCTTATCTCGATTCGTCGGCCGCGCTTCACACTCCGACTCGTAGGTTGAATACATATAAGCGGTAGCGGACGCGAATTCGGCTGCGCAAGTATCCACTCGCCGATACACGGGCTTTACACCTAATGCCAACCGATGCTCGCGGAAACTGTTTTCTTCGACACTGAGCAACTCGGCCAGTCGAGCGTCCGCAAAACCGCGCTGCTTCAGATCAAACATCCAACCCCGGTCAATCGCTGCCAGAGCCACGCCTTGCAGTTTCTGTTCACGTTGAATCAGGTCTTCAATCTGGATTAGAAACCAAGGGTCGATACGTGTCAGCTCATGGATCTCTTCCATGTCAAAACCTAGCCGGATCGCATCCGCCAGATAACGAATACGCTCGGCACCGGCTACTTGCAGTTCTCGCCGGATTCGCGTTTTCCAGTCTCTTGAAGAATCATCCATGATGGGCGACAAGCCGTTAATGTCCACTTCGAGACCACGCAGAGCTTTCTGCAGCGATTCCTGAAAGGTCCGGCCAATCGCCATCACTTCGCCCACAGACTTCATTTGGGTCGTCAGAAAATTTTCCGCTTGCGGGAATTTTTCAAAGGTGAAGCGCGGAATCTTGGTTACGACGTAATCTAAGGAGGGCTCAAAGGAAATCGGTGTCGCTCCACCGGTAATCTCATTCGAGAGCTCATCCAGGGTATAGCCGATGGCGAGCTTCGCCGCTACTCTGGCGATAGGGAAGCCCGTGGCTTTGGAGGCCAGTGCCGAAGATCGAGAGACCCGTGGATTCATCTCAATAATGACCATTCGCCCCGTCGCGGGATCGATGCCGAACTGCACGTTCGAGCCGCCTGTTTCAACACCAATAACCCGCAATACCGCGATAGCGGCGTTACGCATAATCTGGTATTCCTTATCTGTCAGGGTCTGAGCTGGCGCTACGGTAATGGAGTCGCCCGTATGAATGCCCATAGGGTCAAAGTTTTCAATGGTGCAGACGATGATGCAGTTGTCATTCTTGTCGCGTACCACCTCCATCTCATATTCTTTCCAGCCCAGCAGCGACTCGTCGATCAGTAGTTCATTGGTCGGCGACAGATCCAGACCGCGGGTACAGATTTCGATAAAGTCGTCCTGGTTATAAGCGATGCCACCGCCAGAGCCACCCATGGTGAAGGAGGGTCTGATCACACAGGGATAGCCAAGTCTCACCTGAACTTGTTTGGCCTCTTCCAGAGAGTGGGCGAAGGCCGATATCGGGGTCGCCAGGCCAATGGATTTCATTGCCACATCAAACTTCTGACGATCTTCAGCCATGTCGATCGCATCACGACTCGCGCCGATCATTTCCACATTGAAGCGCTCAAGTACACCTTCTCGGGCAAGATCCAGCGCACAGTTCAACGCCGTTTGGCCACCCATGGTCGGCAGCAGCGCGTCAGGTCGCTCTATTTCGATAATATTCGCCAACACTTCCCACGTGATGGGCTCAATGTAGGTCGAGTCTGCCATGGCGGGATCAGTCATGATCGTCGCTGGGTTCGAGTTCACCAGAATCACTCGGTAGCCTTCCTCGCGAAGGGCTTTACAGGCTTGCGCACCGGAGTAATCAAACTCACAGGCCTGGCCAATGATGATCGGCCCAGCGCCAATGATCAGAATGCTATTTATGTCGGTTCTTTTAGGCATGAGATTTCTTGGTTGCCGTATAGTGTTCGATCAGTTTAATGAAATGGTCAAACAAAGGAGCCGCATCGTGAGGACCCGGGCTTGCTTCAGGATGCCCCTGGAATCCGAACGCGGGACGATCAATGAGTTCGATTCCCTGCAGCGAATTATCAAATAACGACCGATGACTGACCCTGACATTTTTCGGCAGGGTCGTATCATCGATACAAAATCCGTGATTTTGGCTCGAGATGAGGACCACGCCACTCTCCAGGTCTTCCACCGGGTGGTTAGCGCCGTGATGACCGTGATTCATCTTGATGGTTTTCATGCCTGCGGCAATGCCGAGCAATTGCAATCCAAGGCAAATACCAAATATGGGAATCCCCGACTCAAGCAAAGTCTGGATCGCGGCGATGGCATAGTCACAAGGTTCAGGGTCTCCCGGACCGTTGGACAGAAAGATGCCATCTGGCTGCATCGCCAAAACGTCAGCCGCAGATGTCTTCGCCGGTACCACGATCAACTCACAACCTCGGTCAGCCAGCATTCTCAGGATGTTACGTTTAACACCAAAGTCATAAGCAACAATTTTGTATTTAAAATCTGTCAACGTCGGATAACCGCTATCAAGCGACCAACTACCCTGCTGCCAGGCATAGGTCGATGAGGTTGTCACGACTTGTGCCAGATCCAGCCCTGCCAGACCGCCAAATGCCCGGGCCGCTGCAACGGCACCCGCGATGTCAGCTTCCGAGAGGTTTGGCCCCGCGATAATACAACCCTTCAGAGAGCCTTCTTCACGGAGGATACGAGTCAGCATACGAGTGTCGATGCCGGCAATGGCTACCACCTTGCGCTGCACCAGATAGTCTTGCAGAGAGCCTTGCTGGCGCCAGTTGCTGACGGCCAAGGGCAGGTCGCGAATCACTAATCCTGCCGCCCAGGTATTGTCGGATTCTTCATCCTCGTCATTCACACCTGTGTTACCGATATGCGGATGAGTCAAGGTGATGATCTGGCGGGCATAGGAGGGGTCGGTCAGGATTTCCTGGTAACCCGTCATGGACGTGTTAAAAACCACTTCGCCGACAGATTGACCGTCTATACCAATAGCTACACCCTCGAACAAAACGCCGTTCTCAAGTGCAAGTACCGCTCTACTGGTCAACTATCCGCCTCCATTGGTTCGCTATTGATGGTCGATGGTCGAAAAAAAGCGAGAGGGAATCACTTCCATCTCGCTCGAATTGACCCTGGACCGGGATACCATACTGGCGCCAGATTCTATGCCAATTGGCCGGTCGATTCCAGATAATTTCGCACTTTAATCTGACTTGCGTTCGCGCAACCCCAAGACATCCTGCATATCAAAAACTCCCGCCTTCTTGTCGGCCAGCCAGCGCGCGGCTCGCACGGCCCCCTCGGCGAAGTTCAGACGACTATGCGCCCTGTGAGTAATTTCTAATCGCTCTCCCGCACCGGCAAAAATGACGGTGTGTTCGCCGACGATATCGCCACCACGCACCGTGCTGAAGCCGATAGTCTGACGCGCCCGTTCGCCCGTGATGCCCTCGCGACCATATATCGCCACCTCGCTCAGATCTCGACCGAGACGCTTGGCCATGACTTCACCCATGCGTAACGCTGTTCCCGAGGGCGCATCGACCTTGTGGCGATGATGTGCCTCGATAATCTCAATATCCACCTCATCACCGAATATACCAGCCGCCATCTCCAGCAGCTTAAAGGTTGCATTGACCCCGACACTGTAGTTTGGGGCCGAGACGACGGCGACCTGCGCAGACAATGCAGCCACCTGCGCCTGCTCGCGCTCAGTTAATCCAGTGGTACCAATCACCATGCGCTTGCCGTGGGAGGCACAGACCGCCAGATTGACCAAAGTTGCGGCAGCAATAGTGAAGTCGATTAAGACATCAAACTGAGAGACCACCGCCGCCAAGTCCTCCACCACCGGCACGCCGATGCGCCCCATTCCCGCCATTTCGCCGGCATCCGAGCCAATGGCGCTATGCCCTGGCTGCTCTATGGCGGCGCTGAGTTGCACGCCGTCAGCCTCAATGATGGCTTGAATCAGCGTTTTACCCATCCGCCCCGCGGCGCCAGTGACAGCAATATTTATCATGTTCAAGCATCCCGCGAGTAAAGCGTCTGAGAGTTCCGATTTAGGTTAAGGAATCGATAAAGTGTTTAACACCCTCGAACCAGGTCGAACGCTTTGGCGACTGCTTAGCTTCGGATTCACCGTCAAACTCACGGAGCAATTCCTTCTGCTTCTTACTGAGCTTAACCGGGGTTTCGACCACAACTCGGCAATATAAATCGCCTATACCACCACCTCTGACCTGGGTGACGTTAACGCCCTTACCCCGCAGCCGGAACATTTTACCCGTCTGGGTTTCCTCAGGAATCTTCAGGCTCACGCGACCATCCAGGGTCGGCACTTCAAGCTCCCCACCGAGCGCCGCATCAACAAAGCTGATCGGCACCTCGCAGTATAGATTCTCACCTTCGCGAGTGAAAATAGCGTGGGCACGAACATTGACCTGCACATATAGATCGCCCGCCGGCCCCCCATTCGCGCCCGCCTCACCCTGACCTGCCAGGCGGATTCGATCACCGGTATCAACGCCCGGCGGCACTTTGACTGACAGGGTCTTCTGCTCCTCGATACGGCCCTGACCACGACACTTTTTACAGGGGTCGGTGATCATCTTGCCGGCACCACGACATCGCGGGCAGGTTTGCTGAATAGAGAAAAAACCTTGCCGAACAGTGACTTGGCCCATGCCCGCACATTGCACGCAATCCACAGCACTCGTACCTTTTTTTGCACCCGAACCGACACATTCGTGACACTCTACCAGCGCCGGAATTTTGATCTTCGGATTTGTACCACGCACCGCCTCTTCCAGATCAAGGTCGAGTATGTACTTCAGGTCAGACCCACGCTGAACCTGGCTGCGACCTCGACCACCACCACTAAAGATGTCACCGAACACATCTTCAAAAATAGAGCTGAAGCCGCCGCCGCCAAATCCAGCGCCCTGACCTTCCAGGCCTGCATGACCAAATTGATCATAGGCGTCACGTTTCTGCCCATCCATCAACACGTCGGCGGCTTCACTGGCCTCCTTAAACTTATCCTCAGCTCCGGCATCGTCAGGATTACGATCAGGATGATGCTTCATCGCCATGCGTCGATAAGCTTTCTTGATTTCTTGCTCCGAAGCATCCCGGGCGACGCCCAGTACCTCGTAATAGTCTCTCTTAGTCGCCATATTACGTTTCGATTCTTCTGATACGCGAACGCAGAATCCCGGATTCATGCCTGGATTCTGCGCTGTTGTTCATCGCCTATGTTGGTAAGTTTAAGCAGCCAACATATCCCACTTCACGGCCATCCAACAGGACAGCCCCTAAGAGATATGTTACTTCTTGTCGTCCTTCACCTCTTCAAATTCAGCATCTACCGCGTCAGGGTCGACATTGCTCGCGCCCGGTGCTTCACCAGCACCGCCCGCAGCCTGTGCTTGCTCGGCACTCATACGTTGAGCCAGCCCAGAAGACACTTCCGTCAACTTTGCGGTTTTCGCTTCAATAGCTTCCTTGTCCGTCTCTTTTAGTGACGCCTCAAGCTCGCTAATTGCCGTTTCAATAGCCGTCTTTTCTTCTTCTGGGACATTGTCGCCAGCTTCTTCAAGCATCTTGCGAGTCGCATGTACCATGCCATCAGCTTGGTTACGCACTGTCACCAGCTCTTCGAACCGACGATCATCTTCAGCGTGAGATTCCGCATCACGAACCATCTGTTCGACTTCTTCGTCGCTCAAACCCGATGACGCCTTGATCACGATTGACTGTTCTTTTCCCGTTGCCTTGTCTTTCGCCGAAACGTTCAATATGCCGTTCGCATCGAGGTCAAAGCTCACTTCAATTTGTGGCGAACCCCGTGGTGACGGCGGAATATCAGCCAAATCAAACTGACCCAGTGACTTGTTATGCGAGGCTTGCTTACGCTCACCTTGCAACACATGGATAGTCACTGCCGGCTGGTTATCTTCAGCGGTCGAGAACACCTGGCTCTTTTTAGTCGGAATCGTTGTGTTCTTCTCGATCAATGCGCTCATTACGCCGCCCATGGTCTCGATACCTAGAGACAAAGGCGTGACATCTAACAAGAGCACGTCTTTAACATCACCTGACAACACGGCAGCTTGGATCGCAGCACCCATGGCAACCGCTTCGTCGGGATTCACATCCTTACGTGCGTCTTTACCAAAAAACTCTTTAACCTTACGCTGAACCATCGGCATCCGCGTTTGGCCACCAACGAGGATGATATCGTCGATTTCAGACACCCCCAGACCTGCGTCCTTCAACGCGGTGCGCAGCGGCTCAATCGTGCGATTCACTAACTCTTCAACCAAAGACTCTAATTTCGCCTGAGTCACTTTAATAACTAAATGCTTCGGACCAGTGGCGTCGGCAGTGATGTAGGGCAAATTCACTTCTGTTTGCTGACTGCTGGACAACTCAATTTTCGCCTTCTCTGCGGCTTCCTTCAGACGCTGCAGCGCCAATGGATCATTATGCAAATCCATACCGTGTTGCTTATTAAATTCATCGGCAAGGTAGTCGATCAAACGCAGATCGAAGTCTTCGCCGCCGAGGAACGTATCACCATTAGTAGATAAAACCTCAAATTGCTTCTCGCCATCGACGTCAGCGATCTCAATAATCGAGATGTCGAAGGTACCACCCCCCAAGTCATATACCGCGATGGTTGAGTCACCAACGGACTTGTCCATGCCATAAGCCAGCGCTGCTGCGGTGGGCTCGTTGATGATCCGCTTGACCTCAAGACCGGCAATTCGACCGGCATCTTTAGTCGCTTGTCGCTGTGAGTCATTGAAATAGGCGGGCACTGTGATCACCGCCTCAGTGACGGCTTCGCCAAGATAATCCTCCGCCGTTTTCTTCATTTTCTTCAGCACTTGTGCCGAGATCTGTGGGGGCGCCATTTTCTGGCCGTTCACTTCGACCCACGCGTCACCATTATCGGCTTTAGCAATCTTGTACGGCACCATTTTAATATCGCGCTGTACGACTTCATCTTCGAACTGCCGACCGATCAGGCGCTTTACGGCGAACAGCGTATTGTGTGGATTGGTCACCGCCTGACGTTTTGCCGACTGGCCGACCAGCACTTCATCATCACCGGCATAACCAACCACCGAAGGCGTCGTACGATCACCTTCCGCATTTTCAATAATTTTGGCTCGATTGCCTTCCATGACCGCGACGCAAGAGTTGGTAGTCCCAAGATCTATGCCGATTATCTTTCCCATGATGCTTCTCCGCTGAACAACCTGACTTACTGCAGGCTGGTATTAACTAATAATAACCAAATGTGTGTATTGTATTTTTCGTCTCACCTGGCGGTCGAAATGCCGGGCCAGTCAACTTCTTGAACGTCTATATTGGCACCCGTCGAAATTATTCAAGTCCCAATATCAGATTTCTCTCTTCCTCACTCGCGCTTAACTCGCGCTTAACTCGCGCTTAACTAGAAGATGCTGGCGTGTTTTTAGCAACCATCACCATGGCGGGCCGAACTAACCGACCGTTCAGCTGATAGCCTTTCTGAACCACAGCGATGACTGAATTGGGCTCGACTTCCGGACTTTCAATCATTGAAATCGCTTGGTGCAAATTAGGGTCGAAGGGCTCTCCGTGCGGATCGATCACAGCCACCCCTTCCTTAGCCATCACATCGATGAACAGGCGCTGGCACAACCCCATACCTTCAATAATCGCCAGGGTCGCTTCACTGTCTGCATCTGATTGTTCGGCTGACTCAATGGCTTTTTCTAAGCTATCCACCACTGGTAGCAGGCTCTGGATCAGTTTCTCGACGCCGTATTTGACCGCATGCTCGACTTCTCGCTCGGTACGACGCCGAAGATTTTGCATCTCCGCCTCGGCACGCAACGCCGCGTCCCTGAACTTCTCGGCTTCTTCCTGGGCACCATAAGCTGTCGCGCGTAGCTCGCTGGGCGACATGGTATCGATATTTTGATCTTCTGGCTCGGCAATCTCGGCTTCGCCGGCAGCCTCTAGATCACTCACAACCAGCTCATCGTGCCGCTCGTTGTCATCGTCCTGTGTCGATTGTTGTTCGTCGAAATCCGCCATGCACCCTGACTCCAGATCAGTAATTTTGAAGTCTCAGTGATATGGGGTTTACCCCTGCAAGATTCAAGGGTTTAAGGCATGAGATTGCACAGAACCACCGAAGTGTCGTCAGATAGCCCGGTTAATGGCGAGGCAATGAGCTGCCGAGGGCAGCGCTGAGCAGTTTGGCCGTGGCATCCACCACCGGGATAACGCGGTTATAGGCCATGCGCGTCGGGCCAATGACTCCCAAAACGCCAACCAATTGGCCATCCACCCGATAGGGTGAGATCACGACACTACAGTCGTCGAGCAATTCATAACCGGATTCTTCACCAATAAACAGCTGCACCCCCTCGCCCGCCAGACAGCGATCTAACAGATGCAAAATATCACCCTTCAGCGAAAACGCCTGAAACAGGTTGCGGATATCGTCACGGGCCATATCAGGTGATATTTCAACTAGATTTTCCTGGCCCGCCAATACATAGCCATCCGCTTCGTCTTGCTCAAAGGCTTTCTCAGCGACTTCCAAGGTTGCCTTCATCAGGCCGTTAAGATTTTCCTGATCCGACTTCATTGCCGTAATCAATTGCTCGCGAATATGTCGCAAGGATCTGCCTGCAAAGGATTGGTTAATATAGTTAGACGCCTCTTTAAGCTGAATTTCCGTGTAATCGGTATCCGTATAGATAATACGGTTCTGTACCTCATGGTCGGCCAGCACCAGAATCACCAGTACCCGCCTCTCACTCAGACTCAGGAATTCCACATGCCGCAAGGTCACCTGCTCGCGCCGAGGGATGGTCACCAGCCCGGCCATTCGGGTGACATCTGACAGAATGCCCGAGGTCGATTGAACCAGTTGATGAGCCGACCAGTCAGGATCCAGCTGGCGCCGCATCTGTTGCAGATCTTGCGTCCCCAGCGGCGCCATCTCCAGCAAACTGTCGACGAAGAACCGATATCCCATGGCTGTCGGTACACGTCCGGCGGAGGTATGGGGCGAGGTGACATAGCCCTTATCTTCCAGATCAGCCATAATATTGCGCACCGTGGCGGAGCTGACAGTGACCCGGGGCTGGGCAGCCAACGTTTTAGAACCCACCGGCTGGCCGTCGGCAATGTAACGCTCGACGAGCGTTTTCAACACCATCTGGGCTTTTTCACTGATCACGCGTTTTTCTACCATTGACTCTATTGCCAACACATTGCTTGAACGATTCCTCAATATACCCGCCTGATGAAGCTGACATCAATACAGCAGAACCAATTCGGGTTAAAATTTGTCAGTCTCATCTTGCAGACTCGGCACGGCGTGGCGTTTAATTGAACTACCACTGCCCTTAGGTAACTTCATGCTCACCCATTTAACGGTTCAAAATTTCGCGCTGGTTGATCACCTCGAACTCGAGTTCAATTCGGGTATGACCGTGGTTACGGGCGAGACCGGGGCTGGCAAGTCCATCATCCTCGATGCGCTGGGCCTTACCTTGGGTGACCGTGCCGACACAGGCCTGATTGCAAACGCAGCGAACCGGGCCGAAATTCACGCCACCTTTGACATCAGTGACAACCAACCGGCTAAGCGTTGGCTGGCTGAACACGAACTACCGAGTGATAGCGCCGGCGAATGTATCTTACGCCGCACACTCGGCGCTGATGGTCGTTCCCGCGGCTTTATCAACGGCGCGCCCAGTACCGTGGCTGACCTGAAAACCCTTGGTGAGATGCTCATCGACATCCACTCTCAGCATGAACATCAATCCTTGCTCAAGAAGGACAACCATCGCCGTATGCTCGATGAATTTGGCGATATGCTGCCGCTAGCCAGTCAGGCTCATGAACTGTGGGAGCAATTCCATCGGGCCCGCAAGCGTCTCGAATCCTTGCGGACCAACAATGCCGAGCAAACAGCCCGCGTGCAGTTGCTGGCCTACCAAGCCGAAGAGCTCGAACAGCTGGCCATCGAGCCCGATGAGCACATCAGCCTCGAGCAGGAACAACAGCAGCTGAGTCATGTTGATGAGATATTGCGTAACTGTGACGCCGCACTGCAGGCCTGCGAGCTCAATGAAGAGGGCAATATATTGAGCCAGTTGACCCAGGCACTGCATCTCTTGCAGGCCATTGAACTCGATGCCCTGATACCGGTGACCGAATTGTTTATCAGCAGCAAAATCCAACTCGAGGAAGCGGTCTCGGATCTGCAGCGGTTTGCCGACACCATCGAAGCCGACCCCCAACGCCTGATCGAAGTAGAAGCACGTCTGACCAGCATCTACGATGTCGCACGCAAACATCGGATTAAGCCCGGCGACATTCCCGCGTTCACCCTCGATATTCAGGCGGAGATTAAAAGCCTCGACAATGTTGACGCAGAAATCGACAGCCTGGCCGTCAGCACCCAAGCCCTGTCCACGAGCTATCTCGAGGTTGCTACGCGCCTGAGCCGTGCCCGCATCAAGGCAGCAAAGACCCTGGAGCGCCAAGTCACGGAGCAATTGGTCAAGCTCGGCATGCATGGCGCAATCTTTAAGGTCAGCCTGACACCTATCGAAACCGGCGTCATCGCACCAGGCGGGCTCGAGGAGGTCGAATTCCTGATTAGCACCAATCCAGGCCAGGTGCCCCGGTCATTGAATAAAATCGCGTCTGGCGGCGAACTGTCCCGTATCAGCCTAGCCATTCAGGTCGTCACCGCCGACACCTCGAAGGTCCCCAGCTTGGTATTTGATGAAGTTGACGTTGGCATCGGCGGCGCGGTCGCCGAAGTCGTCGGCAGCCTGCTGCGCAATCTGGGTGGCAAAGCTCAAATCGTCTGCGTGACCCACCTGCCTCAGGTGGCAGCCCAGGGACATCAGCACTATCTTGTGACCAAATCCACTGGCACGGGCAAAGGCAAGGCCCAAGCAAAGGCTAAAACCGAGATCGAGACCCTACCAACTCAAGAAAAAATCGAAGAAATTGCCCGCATGCTAGGTGGCGTCGAACTAACGAAACAATCCCTCGACCATGCCAAAGCCATGTATACCGCAGCCCAAGCAAACTAGCACACAGAGCCTTCGGCGGAATAGAGCCTTCAGCGGAATAAAGAGCCCTCAGCGGAATAGAGCCCTCAGCGGAATAGAGCCCTCAGCGGAATAGAGCCCTCAGCGGAAAAGAGCCCTCAGCGCATAAAGAGCCCTCGGCGGAATAAAGAGCCCTTGGTGAAAACCGCAAATCGGCGAACTCAGCGTTGGCTATCCAAGGTCTTTAACGACATTTAGGGCACAGGCCATAAAGGTTAAGGTTATGGTCTGTGAGCTCGAAGCCTCGCTCTTTGGCAATATTTTCCTGCCGCCGTTCGATCTCCTCATCGTGGAACTCCTCAACCAGGCCGCATTTAACGCAGACCAGGTGATCATGATGATCATTGCTAGAGAGCTCGAACACCGAATGACCACCTTCAAAATGATGGCGAATCACAAGTCCAGCAGACTCAAATTGGGTCAAGACCCGATAAACAGTGGCCAACCCGATTTCATCATCATTTTGAAGCAGATGTTTATAGACATCCTCGGCACTCAGGTGGTGGACCGTCGAACTTTCGAGGATTTGAAGGATCTTAATGCGCGGCAATGTTATTTTCAGACCCGCGTCTTTAAGATCTTGAGATTCTGCAGCCATGGTGAAGAGACTCATTGCACGATACACTAGGCGACCAGTATCGCGACTTTAGCACTACATTGGAAGGACCAGGACTACATTGATTACACATCGCCTCAGTACAGCCATTTTGATTCTTGTTCTCTGCAGCATCGCCAGCGGCTGCTCGTCATTACGCTTTCCGGGCGTGCACCGCATTACGATTCAGCAAGGCAATGTCATCACCCAGACCATGATCGACAAGCTCAAGCCCGGCATGAGCAAGAGCCAAGTCCGATTCGTGCTTGGTAACGCGGTGATTAATGATTCGCTGAATCAGGATCGCTGGGACTATATCTATTCGATCCAAGTTGCGGGCGGCTATCCCGTTATTAACGAACTGCACCTGTACTTTATAGAAGAACGGCTAAGTCATTTCGATGGTGACTTCACCCCCACGCCGGAAGCCACCTAGATCCTGGTGACGACTTAAACAAAAGCCCCGCTAATGGCTGCCAGGCTTATTGAGCGCCGCATTCCGGGCTTGTCTCGCGCGCCGGCCAGGCCTTTGTTGCACTGTCGACTGAGCCCGCTGACGCCGCGCCGCCATCGGATCCCGTACCAGCGGTCGATAAATCTCGACTCGATCCTCGGCCTCAAGCTGGGTTGAAAGACTTGCTGGACGACCATATACCCCAATCTGTAATGTTTCCAGATCCAGCTCTGGCACCGCCTGCAAGATGCCACACGCAACTATGGCGTCTTCCACCAAAGCATCAGCGACCAGTTCAACACTCATTACCCGTTCAGCGTCGGGGGTGATATAGACGACCTCAATGACCAGGCCATCAGTCATACAGCTGCTCCGCTCGTTGACAGAACGCCTCAACCATTTTGTCCACCGCGCCAGTAAAAACCTGCCCCAAGGCGGCATTCATCACTCGGCTATTAAATTCAAACTGCAATTGCATACTGATTTTACAACCATCTTCGCCGAGGGCCTGCAATGCCCAGGCACCGGACAGCGCTGTAAACGGGCCATCAACCAGCTCAAGGGTCACACCATGGGGTGGCGACAGACGATTCCGAGTAGTGAAACTTTGGGACAGCCCACCTCGCGCTAAATCCAGGCGAGCAACCAACTCTGACTCTGACGCAACCAAAATTTCGCTGCCCACACACCAAGGCAGAAAGTCCGGGTAGCAGCCAATATCATTGATGATGTGATACATCTGTGCCGTTGAGTAAGGAACCAGAGCAGACCGTTTAACAGTACGCATAAGCCTTAGAAAAACGCCAGCAAAAACACCAGGAACACCGCCGCGGGCGCAATAAAGCGCGTCACAAAGCGCCAGGCTTGATACATCCCGGGGCTGACAGCGAGCTGATCTCGCGTAATTTGCTGATCAATGCCCCAACCCGCGAACAAGGCGATCAGCACCCCGCCCAGCGGTAACAAGATATTATTCGACACATAATCCATCAGATCGAAAAAAGTCATCCCCCTAACGAAGTGCAGGTCTTCCCAGATATTGAATGAAAAGGCGCTACCCAGACCCATCAACCAGGCTAGGCCACCAACGACCAAAGCCGCCTTGGCTCGAGTGGTCTTCAGACGTTCAATCAACCAGGCGATGGCCGGCTCAACTAGGGATATCGACGAAGTAATCGCCGCGAAGGTCACCAACAAAAAGAACACAGCACCAAAAAATGCGCCCCCAGTCATTTGCCCAAAAGCCAGCGGTAACGTCACAAACATTAAGCCTGGGCCCGCCGAACTTTCTAACCCGTTGGCAAACACCAAAGGAAAGATCACCATGCCTGACATCAGCGCGACCACCGTATCCAGTAATGCGATGGTCGTCGCGGTGCTGATGATGGAGGCATCTTTCGGCATATAGGCGCCATAGGCCATGATCGCGCCCATGCCTAAACTCAAGGTGAAGAACGCCTGACCCATGGCCATCAGTACGCCATTCCAGGTCAATTTCTCTATGTTAAAAGAAAACAGAAAGGACAAACCCTCAGTGAATTTGCCAGATGTCACGCCCGAGTAAATAACCAATACGACCAACAGAAAAAACAGGGCTGGCATCAGAATTTTGACCGTGCTTTCAAGCCCAGCGCCAACACCCCGAGCGGCAATGGCAATGGTCATCATCATAAACAGGGTGTGCCAACCGACAACCGCACCCACATCATCGGTCAAGGCATCAAATGCCGCCGTAGCCTGCACTGCATCGGCACCCGTAAACGCGCCCGAACCCATCTGAACCAGGTAAGACATCGCCCAGCCTGCGATCACCGCGTAAAACGACAGAATCATAAAGCCGGCTAAGGCGCCCATCCAGCCAATCGCCTGCCATAGGGGGTTCGCATTCGAATGGGCTACCAAATCACGCATGGCATTGATCGGGCTCTGCCGGCCAGCTCGCCCTAGCAAAATCTCAGACGCCATAATCGGTACCCCAATCAAAAAAATGCAGCCCAGGTATACCAGCACAAACGCGCCGCCACCATTCTCACCCGCAATGTAGGGAAATCGCCAGATATTCCCCAGGCCGACGGCTGAACCGGCTGCCGCCATGATAAACATCAAACGGGAAGACCACATGCCATGTACTGACTCAGAACCTAACGCCATACCAACAACCCGCTAATTTATCATCAAGCCCGCATTGTCAGTGATTTACGCTCACGCCTCAACAGTGGCGTGCTACCAATCCTGTACTTTCCGGCGCCTCTGCCTATAATAACGCCCCCACAAGAGAGTAATTATGGCCGCCACTAAAGCCAAAACCTCACCTGGCACCATCGCCTTAAATAAACGCGCTAAATTCGATTACCAGCTCCACGAGCGGTTCGAGGCGGGTCTGGTGCTAACCGGGTGGGAAATGAAATCAATCCGGGCTGGCAAAGTGCAGCTCACGGACACCTATGTGTTTTTGAAAAACGGCGAAGCCTTCCTGCTGGCGTGCAATATCACGCCGTTGCTTGCCGCCTCGACGCATGTGATAGCAGAACCCATGCGTAGCCGGAAGTTACTGATGCACAAGCGGGAACTCGCGCGCCTGGCCACAGCTACCCAACAAAAGGGCCAGACTTGCGTTGCCGTCGCCATGTATTGGAAAGGCCATCGCGTCAAACTCGAGGTCGCCCTGGCTACCGGCAAAAAAGAGTTCGACAAGCGCGCCACCCTCAAAGACCGGGACTGGAACCGCGATAAGGGCCGAATCATGAAGGCCCACAATAAATAAATAAATTTGGGTTGAACAAGTCGCGGGCAACCCCATCTAAAGTCCTGTAAGATCAACAATCGACCACGGCTGGTCGAAGATAGAAAGACATTGTAAGTTTCAAACTGGGGGCGATCTGGATTCGACGCTGGTTACGAAACCCAAGGTGCATGCCGAGAGGGTAGTGACTCTCGTAAATCAATCGCTGTAACTTTTATAGTTGCCAACGACGAAAACTACGCATTAGCCGCTTAAACTAAAAAATTCGTTTTTTAGAATAAGTTAAGCTTGACTCGGGGCGGATGTGCCCATGTATTCAAACCGAGTGCGCGTCTCATGGGACCGCTGCCAGGCCCCGCTTGTGGCTAAAGCAGCTAAAACTAAAGCAAGCTCGCCTTTTAATCCCTGTTCGCTGGGCCAGTGAAAGGTTAAACAATAAACGAACTAAGCATGTAGAGCCGAAGGCAGAGGACTGACGGACGCGGGTTCAATTCCCGCCGCCTCCACCAAATTCGTAGAATACCTAATAATTTCAAGGAGTTATTAGGTATTTAACTGCAACGATGTCAGCCAAATATGAGCTTTTGCTACATTTGGTGCTACATTATGACGACCTATCCTTACCTTTTCTGTCGAAACGCCATCTTCTACTTCAGACGTATTGTCCCACTAGACATTAGACCCATTGTCAGACAGCGGGAGGTTATACGATCGCTAGCAACTCGCGATTTCAAGATCGCTAGAAAGATAGCTATAGAGATGGCTGATAAGTTAGACGTGCTGTTTGATGAAATTAGACGAAGTGCAAAGCTTTTAGAAAATCGAGATTTAGCACCTCTGATACAGGATGTTTGGACTTCCCAGGATTTGCTAGACACCAAATAGCGTTAAAATGTAACTCTATGAGAGGTGTTTATGAAAGGCAAACGGTATACAGATGAATTCAAGAAAGAAGCGGTTAAGCAGGTCTCTGACAGAGGCTATTCAGTTAGCGAAGTTGCTAAGCGACTTGGCACCACCACACACAGCCTGTATCTCTGGCTAAAGAAGTATGGAGACCCAAGCCCTCGACAAGCTGACAAGGCCGACCTTACGGTAGAGAACGCCCGTCTTAAGGCCGACCTAAAACGCATGACAGAGGAGCGCGACATTTTAAAAAAGGCCGCAAAGTACTTTGCCAACGACCCCGGGTAAAGTACGCCTTCATTCATGATCATCGAGACGAATTTTCTATCCAGGCCATGTGTCGCGTTTTCAAACTACATCGCAGTGGATTCTATGCATGGCTGGATAAACCCTTGTCCAATCACGCCATCGAAGATCAGCGCTTGTTAGCCCGGATAAAGGAATTTTATATAGCCAGTGGAGGCACGTATGGCAGTCCCTGGATTCACAGAGATCTTCGTGATGCGGGTGAAATCTGCAGCGTTCATCGTGTGGCGAAGGTTATGCGAGAGAACAGGCTTAGAGCCCAAATAGGCTACAAGCGTCGCTATATGAAGGGAGGAAAGCTAGGTAGCATTGCCGGCAATATTCTAGATCGTAAATTTAGCCCTGATATGCCGAACCAAGCCTGGGTGAGTGATATTACGTATGTGCGAACTTACGAAGGTTTTTTGTATGTGGCCACAGTGCTAGACCTGTTTTCTCGACGCATAGTTGGCTGGTCAATGGATAAAAACATTGACCGGCATTTGGTGATTCGAGCCCTGATGATGGCGGTGTGGAAGAGACAGCCCAAAGCGACCGTATTGGTTCATAGCGATCAAGGAAGCCAATACGGCAGCGCAGATTACGTGGCATTCTTACAGGCAAACAACCTCAAGCCATCGATGAGTCGCCGAGGAAATTACCATGACAACGCTGTTGCAGAAAGCTTCTTTGCGACCTTTAAAAAACGCGTAACTCAGCGGAAGATATATTCAACAAGAGACGATGCAAAGACGGAGATATTCAATTTTATTGAGATGTTCTACAATCCGATTAAACGACATAGTCACACTGGAGGTGTTTCTCCAGCGCAGTTTGAAGAAGACTATTTTTCCAGGCTAGTAAGTGTCTAGTAAAGTCTGGGAAGTCCACGGTACCGTTTATACATAGTTGATTTATTAATCGCCAGATTATCGCTGAATGGCAGTTAGGTTGGCAGTACCTTCAAATTGTATTGGGCGATTATTGCTGGTCAATCCAGGTGAGTCTTAGGGGTGCGTGACTGTGTCAGTTTGAATCGATGGTGGGGACGCTCGAGGTGGATTGGGAGCCTGACTCTCTACGGCAGCTAATTACACCTATATAGTAGCTCATCGAAAAAACCCCGCCCATTGCTGGGCGGGGCTCCCATTAGTCAGCGCCGTTCAGATCCAGCGTCACTGACAACGCGATTGTTCTTGGCGCTCCGATCCACGCACCACCGCCCGAGATCCCACCCAGGTAGCTCTCGTCAGTCAGGTTGTTAATGACCAGGTTAAACGCCATTCCACGCATTACACCGGGCAGGTCTTTGGGTGTGTAATTCATGTAGACATCGGTAGTGGTATAGGCATCCGCTTTCCAAGTATTACTAACGTTGACAAACCGATTATCAGTAAATTTACTGGAAATGCCAGCATTAAACGGCCCTTTACGCCAATCAATAGACGCAACGTACATGTTGTCGGGCATATTTATTACGTCATTACCAGGCACTATACCAACAGCGGAATCTACCTGCGCATCACCTGTTCCCAGATACTTAGACTTATTGTTAGTGTAAGAAAGGTACACAGAAACAGTTTCGGTCAGGTCAAGACTGCCAGACAGCTCTAAACCACTGGATTCAACACCACCAGCATTAAAGTAGCTGCCGTCTGTGCCAATCAGGTAGTCGGGACCTGCTACAGTATTTGCAGCAAGGAAGATTACCCGGTTCTCAAAATTGATGTCGTAGTAGGTCGCAGACACCTTGAGTCGATCATTAGAGTAACGCGCACCAATCTCGACATTTTCTGCCGTCTCGGGCGCCAACGTGCCCAGGTTAGAGTCCGGGCGCTCAAGGATATCGTCAGACAGGGCCGAGAAATTTTCCGAATAGCCACCAAATATCTCAAGCCCATCTACTGGCAATCGCCATATTCCGCCACCCGAAAAGAGCACATCAGAGTCAGAATTTAAATTAACATTTGCACTGGCACCAAAATTATCGCGGCGGTCAATATCAACGAGGAACTGTTTAACACCAAAGTTAAGCGTGACATCACCCACGTCTACTGAGTCTTCAACATACCATTTAAACGTAGTTTGCGGGTACTCGCGATCATACTGGGTCCAATAGGGCGTATGGTTAAAGTCAAAGCCAACCCGCGTGTCATTGATCTTCTGCCAGGTACGGGTCTCGCCGCGTAAATAGTCTTCATACCAGACACCAGCACGTATATTGTTCTCAATACTGCCAACCATAAGGTTCCAGGCGATATCAGCCGTCAAACCGGTTCGTTCCTTTTCATAATTGGTATGCCGGTATGACTGCACGGGAATAGCGCCTGCAGGATAACAAGCCGGGTCATATTCTGGTCCCGCGCCGCCGTACGGGAAGGTAATGGATGACACGCAACCTGCCGCTGGAGCAAGTGCCACACCGGCACCATTAACAAAATATATTCGACCTAATGGTGGGCCACCATTAACATTATTGCTGTTTAGCTCTGTTTGCGCAGCACCGGCGCCATCATTAGTCACATCAACAATATAGGGTGGTACCCAGTCGCCCCGGCCCTCATTGTTGTGATAGTAGAATGCGCCTGATACATCAACGTTATCACCAAATGGCAGTTCGATTTTCACATAGGAAAAGAGGTTTTCGCGCAGCGTTGACCAGCCTTTTCTATACAATTGGTCAACGTATGGCAGGCCTGTCCAAGTGTCAGTTAATTGATCAGATACCGGATTGGCAAGAAATTCTTCTGGAGAGAACAATCGTTGGTAATTGTCTTCGTGGGTATCGTCGTACGCCAGGTAGCCAGTCAATTTCAATGAATCTATCTGAGAGATGATTTTCCCCGCAAAGTGGACGCGCTGATTCTCAGCTGCCCCGTTAACCCAGTCGGTGGCCTCCTGGTGGGATGCTGACACCCAGGCATACGTTTCGCTATTAAACAATTGTCCCGTGTTATAACGCATAAAGTAGCGCTTGGCATCAAATTGCCCGCCGGTTGCCGAGACAAGCAGGCCCGCTTCACTGTCGGGATCACTGGTAAGAAAGTCCAGCGTGCCACCCAACGCCTCGTTAGATCGTGAAGAAATATCCGCGGTTCCCTGAGATACATTAACACCCGCAATATTTTGGTTATCGATAAAGCGATTGGCTTTTGCGCCACCCCCATAATTTGAATTGCCATTTGGTAAGCCATCAATTGTCATGCCGATTTGCTGATCGGACAAGCTCACCTGAAAGCCACGCATTGAAATCGTTGTGGACCAGTCATCGAACCCATAGGTATCACCCTCTTGAATGGAGATGCCTGGCAGATTATCGATCAAAGATAGCGGGCTTGTGATAGGTGTTTGTTGATTGAACATGCTTGCGGTCACTGCATTGTTTGCAAAAATGGTACTTGTGCCAATAACGGTAACTTCCTCCATCATGCCATCGTCAGCAATGAGGGTTGCAGATTCAACGGCAGCGAGTGTTGCCAGGGCAATGGCTGCCCACAAAGGGTTCCTCATAGGTATCTCCTAAATGATATCAATGTGTTTTCACTATACGAGTTAGCGGCGCTCTTTAGCCGTGAGCATTATGCTGCTTCGAGGTTGCTTTGCCATTCGCGACAAGAGGAATTAACCAAAGCTTAATCAGTTTCTAGGCAAAACGCGGGGAACTCTCAAAAGTGTTTATACGATGTCTACAAGCCCCCGATATCTTCACCGGTTGTTTATCATCACACTCATTTAAGTCGATGAGGATAGAAGCACACCGGTTTTGCATGGCGCTCGTCCTCAGGGTGGCTTACGTGCCGCAAAAGCATCTCGTTACTAAAAGGAGCCCAAAAATCAGTTGATTTTATGGAGACTTAACATAAAGGGGGACATCTTTGTTGTGGCTTAACATTCTAGCGGCACTATGCTGTTGTTTCCCCCAAGAGACAGAAGGTATCTAATACCTTCACTTTGAATGCCGCAGGGTCCATCATTCGGATCCTGCGGTTTTTTTTGTTTACATTGTGAATTACTCTTGGGAATCTCTAATTAGGTTAATATTTGTGCCCATGTCGAAATCGATTTGGATGCGAATTTCGAGTCCACTTCAAAAGCTGCGTCGCTGTAAGGCCGTCTAAATTTCTGAGGAGGAAAGTGTTGGGCAGTCGCGTCATGGGAAATAGTTGTTCAGAACAGTTACACAGCATTAAAATTGTGTTCAGGTCGGCCTAAGCGGCTCAATCTATTTAGCCTCACCACCAAACTGGCTAGCGACAGCCAGGTCTATGACAAGGGCTTACACCCGGGATGTCATCCCGACATTTTTTTCGCCCCTCAGCACTGAGCACCTTAACGAACATGAAGACACAGGCGTGAAGAGTGTCGACATTGCGCTCACCCGGACAAAGGATGAGGTATTTGGCGGCGAACTGTCTGCCGGCCCCGATGCCAGCCCTCTATGACCGCTTTGTAGATTAATCAAATCTTTAACGTTTTCCTCTGCTAGATTAGCTAACTTGAGCGCTGGAAATTTCATGAGACGCACACAATGCCAATTGTAAATCGACGTCAGGTAGTCGCAGGGTTGCTGGGCTTGCCAGTGGTCCTGCTCAACCTTCCGAGTAGCATACAGGCTGCCGGAAAATCTTATTTTATACACGGCGTTGCCAGTGGCGACCCAACCCATGACAGTGTTGTACTGTGGACGCGGATTGAAGCAGACCAGCCTGTTGATGTTGCATGGGAGGTGTCGCAGGACGTGGGCTTTCGTAAGATTGTCCAGCAGGGTGTCTTCAGCACAAACTTGCAACGTGACTACACGGTCAAGGTCGTTGCTGACCAGCTTAAACAAGGAACCGCCTACTTTTATCGGTTTACGCACAACGGTGTTAGGTCTGTCACGGGGCGCACCCGGACAATGCCAACAGGCAGCCTGAACCGGCTATGTATCGCCCTGACCTCATGTTCAAACTATTCTTTTGGCTACTTTAACGGCTACGACGCCATAGCCCGCGACGAGGCGGTGGAATATGTGCTGCACACAGGTGATTACATTTATGAATATGCCGCCGATGGCTGGGGTGGCACAACGGCGCGCCAGATTGGCCGTGAACATAAGCCCGCCAACGAGATTGTGTCACTCAGTGACTACCGCCAGCGCCACGCACAATACAAGCGGGATGCCGGCTCCCTTGCCATGCATGCTGCCAAGCCCCTGTTGGCACTATGGGACGACCATGAGTCAGCCAACAATCCCTGGTCTGGTGGCGCCCAAAATCATCAAGCGAATGAAGGGATCTGGGCACATCGCAGGTCTGCTTCCCTGCGGGCCTACTATGAGTGGATGCCCATACGTGACCCCGCACCGGGGCAGGACCCGGCCTCACTCTGGCGTAACTATGTGTTCGGCGATCTTGCTTCACTGGTCACCATGGAAACGCGACATACCGCCAGAGCCGAACAGATAAACTACGCCGATCATATGGCGTCGATCAAAACCCAGGAAGATGCCAGGCGTTTTGAGCGCGAGGTCCTTGGCGCGCCTGACAGACCCATGATTTCTGCGCAGATGGCAGAATTTGTGACCAGCGCCCTGCAGTCATCACTAAAGTCCCAACAGCCATGGCGACTGATCGGCAATGCAATACCTATGGCAAAAATTCGGGTACCGGACGTCAGCGCCCAGGGAATTAGTATGCCGGTGAGTGAATCGGTGGTTCCTGGTGCGCAGGCTGACCTGGTGTGGAAAGGCAAATACAACTTGCCGTTTTATCTGGACACCTGGGATGGCTACCCCTGGGCACGCGAGGCCTTTTTTGATCTGTGCCGCAACGTCGGCGCGGCTGACCTGTTTGTGTTAACTGGCGACAGCCACAGTTTCTGGGCGAATGAGCTACAGGACGATAACAGCCGGAAGATGGGCATTGAGATTGGCACAGCAGGTATTTCGTCTCCTGGGGACTTCCTCGAATCTGGTTTCGACAAGGATACCGCGCTGCAGCTGGACCAGCTTTTTGCCCAGCAGAATAAGGAAGTACGCTGGACCGACAATTTCCACCAGGGTTATGTTCGCATCGAATTTAATCGTGAATCAGCGCAGGCCACCTATCTGGCGGTTAGTACTGTGTTAAAGCCAGAGTATACTGTTAGTACTGTCCGCTCCGAAATCATTCGCCACCAGAATGGGTCTTTGGCTTACGATGAGTAGATCGCCAGCGCCAGCCTGGCGCTATGCCCAACCCGTGACTACCAACAATGCCCAGGTGGGTGAGCTAATAGAACAGCTGTACACTGCCCTGAATGAGACGCTGGCCTATGAGACAGCCTATCATCTTAATGTGCAGCGATTAAAGTCGCTGCACTTGCCGGTCATTGCTGATAGTAATGGCAGATATTTGTCGCTAGGTCTCGAAAGGAATACCGATGTTTTTTAAGCGTCTATCCGATTTTTTCTCCGAAAATTTTACCGCCACCGTATCAATATTGTCGGTGTGGTCCATTGCAGACAGCAGCCAACAGCTAGGCTCCGGCGAATGTCGCTTAGATGGTCAGCCTCCGATCGGTTGCAACGACGATGACTTCTGAAGACACAGTTACGACTGCCGCAGATACGCCTCCCGACGCAGTGGCCCATGCCGCAGATACCCCGCGTATGATACTGTCGGTTGGTTCGGCGGCATTTCTGGTGTATTTCTGCATGTATGCCTTTCGCAAGCCCTTTACTGTGGGCCTGTTTGATGAGGTGGATGTCTGGGGTTTTGATTACAAAATCATTTTGATTCTGGCCCAGGTGCTAGGTTATGCCTGCTCCAAGTTTATTGGCATTACGGTGATATCGGCGATGTTGAAGCGGCAACGCGCCTTTATGATTCTGGGTCTGGTGGCGGCTTCAGAGTTGGCGTTGCTGGGTTTTGCCCTGGTAGATGCACCATACAACATTGCTTTCCTGTTCTTGAACGGCTTGCCCCTGGGTATGATCTGGGGCGTGGTGTTTTCCTATATTGAGGGCCGGCGCACTACGGAGTTGTTGGCGGTGATTCTTAGTTCCAGCTTTATCATGTCGTCAGGAATTACCAAGTCTGTGGGTAAGTACCTGATGGTGAATATGCAGGTCAGTGAATATTGGATGCCGTTTGCCACGGGAGCGCTGTTTATTCTGCCAATGATGTTTGCGGTGTGGTGGCTTGAGCAGACCCCCGTGGTGTCTGTGGAAGATCAATTGCTGCGCCACAAGCGCGAACCCATGAGCGGTGAAGATCGGCGGACGCT
>Ga0136655_1000061_pt1 | contig 42962 bp, 29 predicted proteins | sample CPBDNA_2_FD_94863 | JGI IMG/M metagenome (GOLD analysis project Ga0136655, IMG submission 94863) | Freshwater to marine salinity gradient microbial communities from Chesapeake Bay, USA - CPBay_Spr_15_0.8_DNA (version 2) | ecosystem: Environmental > Aquatic > Marine > Coastal | place: USA... | reverse complement strand
TATTCGGGTGAACTTACCTTAAAATTGGGAGACAACATAAATGGAAAATTTCTGTCAACAGGTTGTCATTCACTATCTAAAAATAGACTTACCATAAGTTTCGACGACATAAATGCCGGAACTATTACCGTTGAAAAATTAGTAACTTGTATTTCTCCAAATGAAGTTAAAAGTATTCCAATAAATGTTACAGGTGCTGCAGGGAAGTATGCCTGGTTGTTATCTGACACCCTTAACCAATTACTGGAGGTTCAAACCAGCCTACTACCTTTTGTGAAAAGAGGGTTGCCAAATAAGTTGAGAATTTATGGTTTTTCTTATTTAGATCAGCCATCTTACCAAATTGGAAAATCCATTTTTCAACAAAATCATAACATTACCTGCTTTGAATTAACCCGGGGATATAAAGAAGTGACCTGGTCAGAATCTGATGGAGGAATTATTACCGTTGTTGGGGCTGGTAACAGCATAACTATATGTCAGTCAGAGCTTTCAAAGCCTTTACAGCTTTCAAATACAAGTAATGCGGACGGAGATAAATATATATATCTTATTGCCGATAAACAACAAAAATTATTGGCTACTTCTCCAAATAATAGTTTTGATTTAAGTGCTTTTAGCGGAGGTATTTACCAAATATACGGCCTCTCATACTCTGGTACCCTAAATTTGAAACCCGGCGATGTAATTCCAAAAGAGAATAGTGGCAGTGATTGTGAATCCTGGTCAAAAAATGCTATTTCTATAGAAATAACAGCCACTTCCGTCGGTAAAATATCTTTTGTTGGGGAAAATAATAATGTGCAGATATGCGATAGGAAAAATGTACAATCATTAAGATTAAATCCAATAGTAAGTAATGTGGCTAAAAAAACTTTCTTACTAACCAATGAAAATGGTAAAATATTAGCAATTTTCAATAACAACCAGCTGCCAAATATTGACAAAATAAATGATTTGGTTTTGAGGATATACGGACTGGGATACAATGGAACATTAAACGCCAAAATTGATTCAAATATATTAGGAAATAATCTAAGTTCGGGTTGTTTTCAATTATCCGAAAATTTTCTCTCTATAAATAGGAATAATATTTCAGGAGGATTTGTTTCCTTATCAAATAATCAAAATCAACAACAAATATGTCCAACGGACAGCGCTGCTAATTTGTTAACTTTTAGAAGTATTGCCGCACATGGTCAGAAATTAATTTATCTAATTACCAACGTAAATAATATAATACTAGATAGTACTTCCAAAAATTCATATCATTTTACACAACAAGGTATTGGAGATTACAGAGTATATGGATTTTCCTACAACGGAGATTTTTCAGGTAAATTAGGTGCTTCCATAAATGACCCATCCTTATCAGAAGATTGTTTTGGTCTATCCTCAAATTACATATCTGTTGCGAAAAGGAATCCGGTGGCAGGATTCGTTGTTATGGATGATGCCAATACGCTACTTCAAAATTGTCCATCTGATCAAAATTTTCCATTAAGGCAGATTAAAACCATAGGAAATAATTCTGGAAATCAATGTTTTGTAATAATTGATGGAAATCAGATTATCGTTGATATTTTATTTAGTCCGACGATTTACCCAACGGAGTACCCTTCAGGTAAATATAATATCGTATCCATATCATTTAATGGTACTTTAAACATTAAAAAAGGAGAAAAGTGGGGTATAAAAATACCTTCAAATTCCTGTTATTCCATATCTGGAAATGATGTTTCATTTTTAAATTTAGAACCTCAGGGAGGTATTATCAAAGTTGTTGAAGGAGATACATCAAACATTTGTATCGGTAATTCTGCACCTTCCCCCATTAAATTTTCTAAGGATAGTATCAATGAATTAACATATTCCTATTTAATAACCGACCAGTCAAATAGATACTTAGGACATTTTACAAATATTGATTTACTAAGTTTTGAGGATTATTCTACGGGTAATATTAACGTCTGGGGTTTATCACACACGGGAAACATCACTTTACAAAAAGGAGATTCCATTTTAAAAAAGGATATTACAACTGGCTGTTTTCAGCTTTCAAAGAACTCCATTTCATTAAAACTAAATATATTCAGAGGGCATACAGTAAAAACGAATCTCAATACGGATTCTTTACTTATTTGCACGGGTGACGGACTTCCAAATCTGGTTAATTTCTTAAGTTCTGATAGCTTGTCTGGTTTAAATTACCGATATGTACTCACTACCCTTACGAACAATATTATACAAGTTATTAATGGTAATTCCATAGATTTTGAAACTACAGGGTTAAGAGAAATGAGACTTTATAGTGTAGCATTTAACGGTAATTTCAACAGTCAGACAGGAGCATCCATTTTTAACACTAATCTTTCATCGGGATGTTTCAAAATATCTGATAATTTTATTAAAATATCAAGAGACAGGCCTACGAATCACAGGATTTTATTTTCAAATAATGACACCATACAAAAATTATGTCTGTCTAAATCAGGCTCAATTGCCAGATTAAAAAGTACATTCACAGGCAGAACAGGATACGTTTACATTGTATTGAATAAATTCAATAACATAATAATGCTTAATGCTACTCAAAATATAGATATTGAAAAACTTGAAGATGGTGACTATCAAGTATATGGACTTTCTTATACAGGAAATCTGAATCTACGTGTAGGTAATACCTTTAAAACCGATGAAATCTTAGCTACGAGTTGTTTTAGATTATCGAGTAATTCTGTAAAATTCTATAAGGGAGGCTATGCTGAAGGAGGTCAAATCAGCACTTTCCTATCCTCAAACACCTTATTTACCTGTCCAAAAGATGGTGTAGCTGATTTAATAGATATTTCCGTTCCAAATAACCCGATAGGAACAAAATACCAATTTTTAATAACCGATAGTTTGAATAGATTATTTTATGCACCATTTGAAAATCAGTTAATCAATTTCGATAATACCCCCTCAGGGAATTATCGAATATATGGTATTGCCTATACTGGTTCACTGGGTTTTCAATTAGGAGCAAATATTTTAAATAATACCCTGGTGAATGCCTGCTTTGATTTATCAGATAATTACTTAGATATAAATCACAATAAGCCTGAAGCCGGACAAATTTCAAAAAAGGATGGAACGACTTCCAGGACCATTGTTGCTATAAATAACAATCAAAAGGATAGTATTTTATTAAAGGTAACCAATGCTAAACCGGTAAATGTTCCTTATATTTTTGTCATGGTAAATGAGAATAACCTGATTGTTTCAGCTCAAAATGAGGCATTTAATTTAGACACACTCAAGATTGGCAGATACAGAATTTTTGGTGTAGCGAGTTCCAGTCCAAACCTGTCTATAAATGTTGGAAAATCATTTTCAGACATTGGCAAAGCAGAAAATTGCATTTTAATTTCGTCAAATTTTTTAGAAGTGGATATCATTCCTACTGCTGGTTCCCCCATTTTAAACAACATACTTATCGTTCCAGAAAAAGCACAACACATTTCGCTAAGTGCATTTCCTAACCCTGTAAATGATATTTTAACTGTGCAAATAAGGCACAATGAACATAAAAATGAACAGGCAACCTTAAGATTAACTCATATTTCAGGAAAAATACTATTTGAATTGAATACAGATTTAGGGAAGGGAGAGCAAATATTAACCATACCTATGGCAATGTATCCAGCTGGACTATACATTTTAACTGTTGATGCGGGAGAAAATCTATATACGGGAAAAATTATCAAGACGGAATAAAATTTATGCCTTAGATTTCTTTTTGTAGTCTTTTATAAACAATTTATGATCAAAGGACTCATAATCGGAGGGAGTGTTTGAGGCTACAATAAGGAGAGTATTTTTAGGTAGGCTACTAATACTCTCTGAGTACCAATCAGCACCTTCCACATCGAGATTTGTAGTAGGTTCATCTAATAGTACAAGTGGAACATCTGAAAAAAGAGCGAGACCCAGTTTAACCCGTTGTTTCATTCCTGAAGAAAAAAATTTCAACGGTTTATTTGCTGATTTCTGAAGTTTAAGAATCTCCATAAAATCACGCACCTTCATTTTGTTCCTAAAAGGTTTAAATTGAGCTTGAAATTCAACAGATTCTGCCAGCGTAAACTCCTCTATAAGGTCCATATAAGGAGCAGCGAAGGAAATATATTTATATAATTGATCCAAAGGAATCAAGGTATCATTAAAAAAGGGTTGTAATTTTCCCTGGCTGGGTGTGAGATGACCGGAAAGAATTTTCAAGAGTGTTGATTTACCCGAACCATTTGGACCAATCAAGGCATATTTCTGACCTTCATTAAATTGAAAATCAATTTTTTTAAAAATCCAATCCGGAGGAAATTTTTTTCCTATATTATTGAGAACTAGTTTCATGAGTTAGAGACACTTGGTCTGTTTTAAATCTGGCTATCATAGATTTTGATTCACTAAAAAAGGAGATGATTTCATCTTTGAAGACAGACGGCTGCATTGAATCCTTTATAAAGGAGATACCAACATTAAAACTACTATTTCGGACAAAAATGACATTATAAATATATTTTATTTCTTCAATTTCAGCTAATTGAAAGCCCTTCCTCTCCAAGCCTATATGATTAATGCCGATATAAGAAAGAGGTTCTCTGGCGACTCTAACAAAAGGCGGAACATTATTTCGAACAAGTCCGGCACCAGCGACGAAGCTGAATCTTCCTATTTTACAAAATTGCTGAACGAGCACATTACCACCCAATACGGCATGGTCATTAATATGGACATGACCAGCTAATTGAACGCCATTGGATAAAATAACATGATCTCCAATGATGCAATCATGAGCCACATGAACGTAAGCCATAATAAGGCAATGACTTCCAACGATAGTAGTACCCGTTTCCTGGGTACCCCTATTGAGGGTGGCACCTTCCCTAATAACCGTTTTGTCACCAATAACCAGGGTACTATATTCACCTTTAAATTTAAGATCCTGAGGAACAGCGCCTAATACAGCGCCGGGAAAAACCTCACAAAAATTGCCTAGTCTGGTACCAGATAAAACAGTCGCATTGGGACCAATTTTGCAATAATCTCCAATGACAACATCTTTATCAACATAACTGAAAGGTAATACAATGGAACCAATCCCTATTTTGGCATCAGGATGAATAAATGACAAAGAAGATTGGTCTGTCATAATTAACTTTCTACTTTTCTTCTAATAATCTGCGCAGTTAATTCCGCTTCAGAAACAATTTTGTTATCAACATAAGCAATACCCTGCATGTGACAAATACCTCTTCGAATAGGTGATAACAGTTCCATTTTGATAAGTAAAATATCTCCTGGAGACACTTTAGCTTTAAATTTAGCATTATCAATTTTCAGGAAATAAGTATCCCAATTCCAGGGATCTTCTACGGTAGAAAGAGCGAGGATTCCACCGGTCTGGGCCATAGCTTCTACTTGTAGAACACCAGGCATGACAGGATTACCTGGAAAATGGCCCTGAAAATACTGCTCATTTACCGTGATATTTTTCACTCCAACTACGTAAGTATCTGTTAACTCCGTAATTTTATCCAGCAGAAGGAATGGAAAACGGTGGGGTAACCAGGATTCAAGTCTTACAGAATTGAAAACGGGAATTTTAGACGGATCATATTTAGGCTTACCTCTTAGCTTTCTTTGCTCCTGAAGCTGTTTTTTAAGTACTCTCGCAAATAAATTATTAGAGGAATGACCAGGTTTATGTACAACAAAACGACCTTTAATGGGCGCACCAAGTAGCGCAATATCACCAATAAAATCTAATAGTTTATGTCTTGCAGGTTCATTTTCAAAGGATTGGTTTGATTTGTTAATCACCCCCAAAGTAGCTGGTAAAGGCAGCTGACTATGAGAAAGTGAACCCCATTTTTCCCATTCAGTTGAGGAGGGTAAGCGATCAGCGATCACTAATGCATTATCTAAGGTTCCGCCTTTTATTAAGCCATTTCCCATTAAACTATCAATATCTTTAAGAAGAACAAACGATTTTGCTGGAGAAATTTCACCCTCATACTTCTCAAGACCCGCTAAGACAGCGAATTGTTGCCCGGGATAAGGAACGTCAAAATCGACCAGAACGGTAACTTCAAAACCATCAAAGGGCGAAATCACATAATGTGCACCTGATTCTTCGTCCTTAAACTCAATGGTTTCTTCTACTTCAAAAAACAACTTATTTTCAGATTGATCTAAAAGACCTGCCTCATTTAAAAGTGAGGTGAAAATTTTAGAGGAACCGTCCAGATAAGGAACTTCCGAACCATCTATTTCAATCTGTAAATTATCAATTTCTTTTGCATAAATGGCAGATAGTAAATGTTCTATAGTAGCCACTAGAGCACCTTCGTATTCAATGACCGTAGATCTGGTGGTACTTGTTACCCTGTTGCAATCTGCGGGAATCAAAGGTTTACCAGGTAAATCAATTCGTTGAAACTTAATTCCATGATTCTCTTCAGCTGGTTTTAAAGTGATGGTGGCAGAAGCCCCGGTATGCAAACCGACGCCGGAAATAGTTACCGCTTTAGAAATAGTTTTTTGCTTCATTATAAAAGTCATATATATAAATAATAATGTTAGGTTTTTAATTATAGTTGTTTCAACTTTTTCTCTATTTTCTGAAGACGTAAAATGAGAGATGGGAGTTGCTTGAAAACGGAAAATGATTTCAAGAATGAAATATAAGGTATCGCTGGTGAACCCATAAAGGATTGACCAGAGGTTGTAATAGATGTAGAAATACCACTTTGTCCTTGAATTTTTGTACCATCTGCAATTTTAAGATGACCCGAAAAACCTACCTGACCGCCAATCTGACAATTTGAACCAATATGCGTTGAACCAGCAACTCCTGTTTGAGCGGCTATCACTGTGTTTTCACCCACTTCAGCATTATGCCCAATTTGCACAAGATTATCAATTTTAACCCCCTTTTTAATTATAGTAGCACCCAAAGTAGCCCTATCGATGGTAGAATTAGCCCCTATTTCAACATAATCCTCCAATATAACATTACCCAGCTGAGGAATTTTACGAAGTAGTGAGCCGCCATCGGATACAAATCCAAATCCATCGCAACCGATAACTACATTTGCGTGTATAATACAATGATTACCAATTTCACAATCAGCTAAGATACGAACACCAGGAAAAAGGACGCAATTTTTACCTATAGACACATTTTTTCCAATAAAAACCTGAGGATAAATAATGGTATTTTCCCCAATGAACCCATTTTGTTCAATGACGGTATAGATACCAACGCTCACTTTTTTTCCTATAGATACACTGGGATGAATAACAGATTCGTCGGCTATTCCCGTTGGATAAAGGACGGGTTCTGAAAATTTCTCTAAGGTAAGCGCCATGGCATTATAAACATTCTTTACTTTAAGCAAAGTAGGTTTAACAGAAATCCTAGGTTCAAAATTTTCAGGAACTAAAACAGCTGACGCAGAAGTTGTATATAAATAAGCCTCATAACGAGGATTATGTAAAAAACTAATAGAACCTTCCCCACCCTCTTCAATTTTACTTGGTTTGGAAACAATTACATCCGGATTACCTACCAGTTTCCCGTCTAATAATTTTGAGAGTTCTTTCATTGAAAATTCCATGTTGCAAAGGTAATAAAAAGCCATCTTTCTTTACTACAACTAATGAGGCAACCTTTGATAAAATCGAAAAATTACCTTTACAATCTTATATTTGCATAAAAAAGTGAATCCGAAATTACGAATTGGAACCAGAGGGAGTAAATTAGCCATGTGGCAAGCTCACTTTACGCAAGAAAAACTATCCGCTATTGGTATAGCATCGGAGTTGATAATTATCAAAACAACTGGCGATCAAATACAACATTTAAGTTTTGATAAAATGGAGGGTAAAGGTTTCTTCACAAAAGAAATCGAGGATGCTTTATTAAGAGGAGAAATAGATTTAGCTGTTCACTCTATGAAAGATTTACCAACGAATGCACCGGAAGGTTTAGTTATTTCCGCCGTTTCCTACAGGGAGGATCCATCAGATGTCTTGTTAATCAATAAAAATATTACGGACAAGAGTAAAGTTTTACAATTACCTGAAAAGGCGCGCGTTGGAACATCTTCCTCCAGGAGGAAAGGTCAGTTATTAGATATAAGACCTGATCTTCAATTAGTTGATATTCGTGGAAATGTTCCAACAAGAATACAAAAATTAAAACAGGGTGACTTTGATGCTATCATATTGGCATCCGCAGGACTGGCTCGCTTAGATATTGACACCACTTCCTTTCATGTTATCCGCTTTGATCCAACGGAGATTGTTCCCGCACCGGCTCAAGGTGTTTTAGCCTGGCAAACCATGGCCAATGATATCCAGACGAGAAAAATATTAATGGGTATTCATCAAAGTGAGGTTTCTGATGTAACCAATGTTGAACGAAAAGTATTAAATCTGATGAATGGGGGATGTCAAATGCCTCTCGGGGTATATTGTTATAAAGATAAATTTGGTAATTATCATGTTCATGCTGCCTATTCTACCTCTTTTGATTTACCTATTACCAGAGTGTCTATTTCGTCAGCTACCCATTTTCAATTAGCAGAAAAAGTAGTCGAAAAATTACGATCATAAAATTATATATGACACGCGTTTTTATCAGCAGACACCTCCCTGAAAATTCCTCTTTTAGAGAAAAATTAGCCTCTTTTGGTTCTTTTATTATACAGGATGAACCATTAATAGACTTGATTCCCATTCCATTTTCAATTATTGAACCTTGCGATTGGATTTTTTTCTCCAGTAAAAATGCCGTTTCATTTTTTTTCAAACAAATAAAAGCTTTATCAATAAAAATTCCAACCTCAGTAAAATGGGGTGCCATAGGTTTGGCCACCGCTAAGGAACTACTAACTTATCAAATTACAGCAGATTTTTCTGGAAATGGTAATCCAGAAGAAGTTGGTATTAGTTTTTCTACACTGGTTAATGGAAAAAAAGTTTTATTTCCTTCAGCAAAAAATTCCCGGGAAAGCATACAGGGTTTTATAAAAAATGAAGCGTTGGAAATATTCAATTTATCCATTTATGATAATCTACCTAAAAGTGACTTTGATATTGTTCCTTCGGATATCTACGTATTTACCAGTCCGTTAAACGTGCTTGCATACTCAAAAAAATACAAACTATCAGACAAAAATTGTATTGCCATCGGAGAAACTACAGCGAAACAACTTAAACATTCAGGAGCCTTGAGTGTTTTGACGAGCCCATTTACAACAGAAGAAAGTATGGCTCAAACTATCATTGATTTATTGAGATAAAATGTACTATTTAAAAAATACTAATAATTAATTTTCAATAATTTAGTTTGCACTACCTCTTCTCCAACTATAAAACGAAGGGAATAAAATCCTGAAACAGGAAATAAATCTTCTGGTAAGATTTCAAAATGATAGCCATCTAAATATTTATTATTAAACTCTTTGATTAACTGTCCATTAGGACTAAACAATTGAACCGTAACGAGCGACTCTTTGTGAAGTTTAAAGTTCACACTCGTACCGCCAGAAAAAGGGTTAGGAAAGGAAGGCAATAATTCTACATTATTAAGCTTTAGAACTTTAGATAAATCTACCCTTAAAATGGACTCCAGTTTGTAAAATTTAAATTCATTAGGTAATAAAACCCTGGTCTTTAAATATCCTGCATTAATATTACCCAACAGCGTATCAAATCCAACCGATATCCAATCTGCTCCATTCCAACCTTTTAGCCTTAGCTGCTTTAAATCTAATACACCGGAATGTAAATTATTTTCAGTTCCCCAACGCATTGAAAACTGAATAGGGCCATTATTTTCAATTTGCCACACTGGGTAGTCACCAGAATTTTTAGCTAAATAATTACCAGCTTCAATAAAACCTACTTTTGCGTATTCATTCCCAATATTGGTCACAGCTGTGATAAAAATTGGATGGTAGCCTGAAAAAGTACTGCCAACAGGAAAAATCACAGGATTTAAAGACAAATTTCTACCCACCAAACCTTTTCCATTGGTAACAATATAATTAACATCACTAAAATCTGACAGATTTACAATATCAAGATCAGTGTCATTTAATGTTAACAAGTTGTAATTATTTACAAAATGCAGGTTTGATACGGCTAATGAAACACCTTGAAGATAGGTAGGAACGGAAAGGCTTTTGAGCAAAAATAAATGATTAATGTTTCCTTTTAAAAAATTAATTTTTCCAGGTAAATCTCCAAAAATCTGAAGATTATCTATTTGATCATTAATACTAATACTTTCTACATTTCCAGAAACAGCCAAAATACCTTTAGCTGTTAGAGATGCATTTTTATCGATAAAAATATGCCCATCCACTTTAAGATGGGTTGCAGAATCTACAAATAAAGAGGTACCATTAACAGTCAGTTGACTCCATAGAGAGGTAGTAAACAAAATAAAAAAACCAAAAGGTATGACCGATTTAAATGGATAATTAATCATGAGCTAATCTAAATCCTAAATTATTAAAACGGCTTGCCGGTGGATTGCCGTACCTGTAGGAAACTCTGCAATCATCGGAAATATCATCGAAACTGCCACCTCTGTACAATTTACTGGAACCATTTACGGGGCCTGTTGGATTTGTAAATGAGCCTGGTTTATAAAAATTAAACCAATCTTGCACCCATTCCCATACATTCCCGGACATATCATAAAGACCCAAAGAATTAGGCTTTTTAGATTTTACAGGCTGAGATTTTCGGCCTGAATTTTCTCTAAACCAGGCAACTTCATTTATATCGGATGAACCTGCAAACAAGAAATCTGTAGAATTTGCTCCACCCTTAGCAGCAAATTCCCATTCAGCTTCTGTTGGCAATCTAAAAACAAAAGCGGATTGTTTAGCATTCAATTTTTTAAGAAAATCCTGTATATCGAGCCAACTTACATTTTCAACCGGACAGTTATCACAATCATAGTTAAAAGATGGGTCTGACCCCATAACTTCCTCCCACAGACCTTGAGTTACCTCCGTTTCAGCTAAATAAAATGGGTTTAGCGTGACTGTATGAATAGGTTTTTCTATATTATTCCCAAAATCACTACCCATATTAAAGGTGCCGCCATTAACTTTAATGAACCGTCCAAATTCACCATCTGAACTGGTTAAGGTTTTAACAATAATAGGATTTCCATACACCACTCCCTGATCGTTGATACAATAGGAACGAATATAATAAGTTGTATTTCCAGTTAAGCCATTGATAATCGCCTGAAATGTGCCCAACCCATTTCCATTGGTTGTTAGGTTATTGGTTAATATTGGATTAGGTGATTTACTCCATACGAATCCTCTGGCACTTACTCCAGACCCTCCTTCCTGGCGTACCTCACCGTTTAAAGTAAATGAATTATTGGAAATATTAGATGCTGGTAGCGTTACAACCAAAGCGGTAGAACTACCCGCTGTGGTAAAATTCAGGTTATTCCCATAAATGATTCTCCCATCAGAGAGCTTTGCATAAGCTCTAAAGTGATAAGTAGTTTGTTTTAAAAGAGAACTAACATTCAAATTGATGCTTCCAACCAGACTCCCTATTGATTTGACCACTGAAGACGATACCGTTGGATTTATAACGGTACCGTAACAAACACCACTTTCTGTGATAAGGCTTAATGGGAAAACATTTACCAATATATTAATAGACAAAGAAGTATCTGTTAACGCTGTTATTGTATTGGTTGTAATCTGGGTAATTTGATCTTGACAAGGTCCCCATTGAGGAATACCATTACAAAATGTCAGTGTCTGACCATTTATTCCGGGAGGAATTAAAACCCAGGATTCACCATTCCAATATTTGAGTTCACCCGCCTGATTACCAGGAAATTCAGTACGCCATTTAAGTCCGTCAAAATACCATACTCCTTTCGTTCCATCCAATTGAAAAACAACCAATCCTGTCGCCGGAGAGACAATAGCTTGCCTCTGAACAGCCGTCATTCTAGGAATCAAAATGCCTTTGTTCTCTGAAAAAATTTCTAATATAGCCGTGGGATGAGCAGGAGTAGAACCCATATTTATGGTCACTGATTGAGCATTAATCAGTGAAATGTACCCCACAATTGAAAAACAAATAAGTAGTATCCCTTTCATTATTTATAATTTCCCCAAAACGTTTCTTGCAAAACTACAAAAGAAATAGGAAGGTTCAAAACCTTTGAGAATCAATTACATACAGAAGACATATAAAACAATATATGTAATATTTTATTTATTTTTAAAAGCCTGACTTACAATTTACTTACGCATTCATTAATAAATTTTTGACAATAAAAAAGATTTTTGACCTGATGGAGAAAATAAAGTCAAAAAATAGATACCTATCGGGTAATTTCCTAAATCTATACGGAAATAGTAACCATTTTCAAGAGATTCATTGGATAAAATAGTAGTTATCTTCTTTCCTGTCGCATCGACAAGAAACAATTCCGCTTTATCCATTTTAGGACCATTATAGGTAAACTCAAAAAACCTAATGGAAGGATTTGGAAAAATATCTATGGTAAAATCAGGGGTTTCTATTTCATTTGTTGATGTTAACATGGAACCCTGGCTAGGATTGGGTAATTTAACAGAGGTAAACAATTGATATTCACCTGGTTTTAAGATGGTTGTGAAATTACTTTGAGATATAAAAACACTATCACCGGTAAAAAATGAATGCCACCAACCTGTTTTAACTCCCTGCAGCATTAAAGTTGAGTTCACCACATCGGTATTTGCCATCACGATGGCATCAAATTGAGTATTTTTATAATGCATATATTTCATATAAGCATTAAGATCATAATCGGCTGGCAACTCTTTAAAAACAGCATATTTCGATCTCAGTGCATTAAGGGAACTCACCACATCACTTAATCTTTTCCGGGCCTGTTGATTAAGGTAAGACCAGGGAACGGGTTTCGGAGATAATCGGCAATTATCATTTACACTTCCATTTTCACAAGTATTAATGGAATAATCAAAACCCAGTTCACCAAATTGCCAAATCATTTTAGGTCCGGGACTTAAGGTAAAAACAGTAAAAGCCATTTCCATTCTTTGCAGAGCGGTCGTTAAATTACGGGTATTGTAAGTGCCAGACTGTTTACCATACAAAGCATTTCTAAACATAAGTCTTTCTTCATCATGACTTTCCATGTATTGAATAAGGGCAGCATTGGGAAAATTTCTTTTTTTAAAATCCAATCCAGACAAATTTGAAGGATAACCCATAGTTGCTTCATTAAATTGCTGATTCATATTTCCCCAAAGCAACATACCTCTTTTTGCCAATTCAATTTCCTCTACTACATCGGCAAAATGTTCAAGGATAATATACACATCGGGATTTACTTTTCGAAGGTGGTCAGAATAATCTTGCCAGATAGCTACTCTGGAGGCATCATAATTACCCCAGGCACCGGTATTACCCAAAGTGTTTTTTTGAGTAAAGCCCTTTGAAAGATCAAATCTAAATCCATCAATTTTATATTCATTTAACCAAAAAGAAAGCACTCTTTTTGAAAAATCTCTTGTAAATTTACTTTCATGATTAAAATCATAGCCGACATTAAAATCATGTTTTGCGACCTGATTAAACCAGGGGTTGTCAGCTGAAGGCCTTGCATTCAGTTCATCCCAAAACATTCTGCATAAAGGACTTTGGCTAAAAGCGTGATTTAAAACGATATCTACAATTACCGCGAGACCTTTTTTATGACATTCATCGATAAAAGATTTAAAGAAAACAGGAGAACCATAATATTTATCTAAAGCCAGATGATACGACGGATTATAACCCCAGGAGTTATTTCCTTCAAACTCATTAACGGGCATTAATTCAATAGCATTTACGCCTAATCTGACTAAATAATCTAAAGTATCCTTTAATTTTTTATAATTGGGTGCTACTAAAAAGTCTCTAATATGTAGCTCATAAATGATAAGATCGGAAGCTAAGGGTTTATTTTTCAATGTATTTTTCCATTCATACTTGTGTAAAGTTGAATCGATATGGGTGACTATACCTGACGTTTTACCTACTGGATAGGCAGGTAGTCCAGGAAAAGTAAGCGGTGAAATAAATTTATCATGGTCAGGATCCAAAACCAGCGAAGCGTAAGGATCTGCAAATCTTTGAGTATTATTCAAAGCCAATTGATATTGAAACGGTTTTTCCAGTGGAACACCATCTAATTCAATCCAATGAAGCGTACCATCTTCTGAAACATTAAATATAAAATCGGTATTAATTTTCCATTCATTAAAATCACCCAGTAAAAAAAGGTGCTTTTTGCCCGGAGCTTCCGCAGAAATCCTAACTCTATTTGGGGAAAGTCTTTGAAAGCCCAGTGTATAATTATCGGGAGCTGATAATCTTTTAGGCTCTGGAACTACCCAGAAACTGGTTTGGAGTTTTAGGGAATCTCCAATAGATGTTCTCGCTAAAACAATTATTTGATGATTAGGGCGGTTATCCGGGACCCAGGTGAAGGAAATTGAGGTACCGGTTTGATTAGAAACCAAACTATCGTTATCAAACAAAGAAATATTCACCGTTTCTGAAAACAAAGCTTTTAAAGTAAACGGTTCCTTTGGATTCAGTAATTTCTCAGGGGTTGAAGGCTCCTGAATAGTGCCTGTAAGGCCTGAGTTTTGAAATACGGGATAAAAAATATCCTTTGAACCTACCTCTTTACCTTCTTTACTTCCATTTGCATTCCTAAAAACAAAAGCCAGGCTAATTATTTTTTCCCCGGCGGGTACTTTATAAAATGACCTGATAGAAGGCTTTATTTCAAAGGAGAATACATTTGGTTTTCCGGGTACCTGTTTCATTTCCCAGTTTGGATTGACTACTCCCCAAGTTGTTTGCACATATTTCCAATCGGCATTTGACGTTGATTTATCCGTAATAACTCCAGTATGGAGGTAAATGCTACAAGCACAGTCTTTTAATCCTGCCGTTCCTTTCGACGCATCAAAAAAAATAGTCACAGATTCATTCTCCTTCGGAAAATTCGGAGTAGAAACAAGGATCTGATTATAAAGGAAATGGCTATGAAGTATGGTGAAAATGAATAGGCAAACTTTATACATAATGCTTTTTATTAGGAATAACAAGTTATCTTGCGCCAAAATAACAAAAAATACTCACCTTTTTAGAAGTATAGGTGAGTTTAAAATAAAGAAAAAATGAAGAAAATTTTTCTAAAACCAGGCAAAGAAACACCCGTTAAAAGATTTCATCCCTGGGTGTTTTCTGGTGCCATTGAACGTTATGAAGCAGGAATTACCTCTGGTGATTGGGTTATGGTATGTGATTCCAGAGAAAATGCCTTAGCCTTTGGCCATTATCAGGAAGGAAGTATTAGAATCAGACTCTTGCATTTTTCTACCAGTCCGCCTGATGCCAATTTTTATATAAACAAATTTAATAATGCTTTAAGATTAAGAAAAGGAGTTAGCTTAAATAAAAACGGACAAACCAATAGTTTCAGGCTTATCAATGGTGAGGGTGATGGATTATCGGGTTTGATTATAGATATTTACGGTGAAACTGCTGTTGTGCAGTGCCATAGTACAGGTATTTATAAAGATAAACAACAAATAATCAAAGCATTTGAAGAATTAGACGGTTTAACCATACGCAATATCTACGATAAGAGTGAAGAGACGTTATACAAAAACGAAGGTATTCAGGAAAAAAATGGCTACTGGAAGGGAGGCTTAAGTGGAACGGGTAATATTTTAGAGAATGGTCATATTTTTAATATTGATTGGGAAAAGGGACAAAAAACAGGATTTTTTCTAGATCAGCGTGAAAATAGATTTCTTTTAGGGCAATTAGCCGCTGACAAAGAGGTATTAAACTGTTACTGTTATACTGGAGGATTTTCAATTTACGCCATTAAAGGTGGTGCCGCCAGTGTTGAAAGTGTTGATTCCTCGGCATTAGCTATTGAACAGTATAAAGAAAATTTACAATCCAATGGTTTAGATGCTGAAAAACATGTCTCTACCGTTTCTGATGTACCAACATTTTTAAGGCAACAAACAAAATCGTATGATATCATTGTAGTGGATCCGCCGGCATTTGCTAAAAGCATGGATAAAAGGCACAATGCCATACAAGCTTATATAAGGTTAAATGCGTTGGCTATGAAACAATTGAAGCCAGGAGGTTTATTGTTCACCTTTTCTTGCTCTCAGGTCGTTGATAGGAATCTTTTCCAAAATGCATTGTTATCTGCATCAATTGAAGCGGGAAGAAAAACGAGCATATTACACCATTTGTCCCAAGGCCCTGACCACCCAAGCAGTATTTTTCATCCGGAAAGTGGTTATTTAAAAGGCCTGGTTCTCTATGTTGAATAAATAACACGGTCATGTTATTCGTTATATTCAGTGCTTTAATTTTTGGAATTCCTTTAATTATTCAAAGATACAAGCATAAAATTCCATTATCTGATTTTTTTAGCCCAATTGTATTATGCTATGCGACGGGTATACTATTGAGTATCTTAAATAAAGAGAGGGATAATTTGTTTTTCAATGTTGCCTCATGGATTAGCCAAATATCCATATTGTTGGCTATACCCTTGTTACTTTATGGCAGCAGCTCAATCAAGCAAATAAGTGGATACAAGCGTTTAGGTCTGTCTTTTTTCTTCGCCTCCGTAAGTTCGGCTATTTCATGTTTTTCGGTAGTATGGTGGTTTAAAAATGATATAATATCATTTGCCCAGGTAGGATCTATGTTAACGGGATTATATACAGGTGGAACACCCAACATGCAAGCCATAGGTTTTGCATTGAAAGGAGACCCCAAACTAATTGTTCAATTAACGGCCGCTGACGCCCTGGTTGGGGGCAGTTATTTGGTTTTACTCACCAGTATTGTTCCAGTTATAACATCTTATGTTCTTCCGCGCTTCAAAAAGCCGGTAATCCATGATGAAGTAATTTCCACTTCCACCCAAATAAAAATGGAGCGTTGGGATTATTTTATCCTTATATTCTTCACTCTGCTTTGGTTGTCAGTGCTCCTGGGATTACTTTATGCAGGTGATCTTTTAGAAAATACCGCCATTATATTGTTTTTTATCACGGGTATTAGTATCGTTTTATCTTTTTTTAAATTTATTGCCAAAAGATCTTCCACCTCGTTTACAATGGGAGAATATCTATTATTGGTTTTTGCGTTATCGCTTAGTATTCAAGGAAAATGGTCAGATATCACCCGAGGAAGCAATCTTATATTTATCATTACAGCTGTGAGTATGTATGGTAGTATTGGCCTCCACTTAATACTCAGTAAACTTTTTGGTATTGACAGAGACACCTTTTTAATTAGCTCTACTGCGGCTATTTACGGTCCTCCATTTGTGTCGCAAATAGCTACTGTCATCAAAAACAAGTATTTGCTCATGCCAGGAATATTAGTTGGACTCTTGGGGTATGCGATAGGAAATTATATTGGGTTAGCCGTATATTATTTATTGATTACGTATTAATCATGAAATAATATACGGCCAATACCTTATTTTTTCAATTCGGCATAATATTTAAAATAATAGGGAATGGTTTCCATACCTTTCATGTAGTTAAACAAGCCATAATGTTCATTGGGAGAGTGAATATCATCGCTATCTAAACCAAAGCCCATGAGTACAGATTTGATGCCCAACTCCTTTTCAAATAAGGCAACAATAGGAATACTTCCTCCCCCTCTTTGTGGAATTGGATCTTTTCCAAAAGTATGTTTCATAGCTAATTCCGCTGCTTTATATTCCGGCGTATCGGTTGGAGTGACTACTGGATGACCACCATGATGAGGTGTGACCGTAACCTTTACAGCAGGAGGAGCAATACTTTCAAAATAATTTTTAAAAAGTTCAGTGATAGTATCAGGATCTTGATTAGGAACGAGGCGCATGCTAATTTTAGCGAAAGCCTTAGACGGTAAAACGGTTTTTGCACCTTCACCAATATATCCGCCCCAGATACCATTTACATCGAGGGTAGGTCTAATAGAAGTTCTTTCTAATACCGTGTACCCCGCTTCACCGTGTACGGAATCAATTTTCAAGTCAGCCTGATATTCCTCTAATGAAAAAGGAGCTTCATTCATTTTTCGTCTATCCTCTAAAGAAACAGGCAGAACAGCCTCATAAAAACCGGGAATAGTCACATGATTATTATCATCATGCATTGAAGCGATCATTTTTGTCAGAATATTGATTGGATTTCCAACTGCACCGCCATAAACACCGGAATGAAGATCTCTATTGGGGCCAACCACGGCTACTTCAACATAACTTAAACCTCTAAGACCAACAGTTATACTTGGTATATCATTGGCAATTAATGAAGTATCAGAAATCAGGATGACATCTGCTGAAAGTTTTGATCTATTATTTTCCAAAAAAGAAGAAAGATTGGCAGAACCTACCTCCTCTTCCCCTTCAATCATAAATTTAACATTACAAGGTAATGAGTCACAGGCCATCATAGCTTCGAAAGCCTTAATATGCATATAAACCTGGCCTTTGTCATCGCAAGAACCCCTTGCAAAGACAGCTCCATCTGGATGAACATCTGTTTTTCGAATTACGGGCTCAAAAGGAGGAGAATGCCATAAATAGAGAGGATCAGCGGGTTGAACATCATAATGACCATATACCATAATAGTAGGCAGGGAAGGATTTACCATTTTTTCACCAAAAACGACAGGATGACCCTTTGTTGGAATAACCTCCACATTATCGGCACCTGCTAATTTTAACTTTTCAGCAACAAAAGAAGCGGCAAAAGCTACGTCTGCATCATTATCAGGATTGGCACTTACGGAAGGAATACGCAAAAAATCAAATAATTCGGAAACGAATCTTTCCTTATTATTCTGCAGGTATTCTTGAACTTTTTTCATAATATCAATTTTCGCCATTTAAAATAGTCATCAAATATGTTCTTGTAAAAAAATCAGAAGTTCTTCATTTGAGATTTGGTATTTCATAATACCTTGAAAACAGGTAGAAATAAACCCATTTTCCTCGGAAACAATCACTGCTGCGACGGCGTAACGCTCGGATGCGCCTAAGGCGGCCCGGTGACGGAGTCCCACATCAGCTGGTAAATTTCCATTTTCAGATAAGGGTAAAATACAGGAAGCCGCAGCGGCTCTTCCTTTACTTATAATAAGCGCACCATCATGTAATGGAGATGTTTTGTTAAAGATACTCTCAACCAATCTTCGGGTGACCACGGCGTCCAGTAATGTACCCGTGCCAATAAGAGGTTCTGCACTCGTATCGCCGGATAGAACTAATAGAGCACCCGTTTTATCTCGGCTCATCCTAAGTAAAGCACTACTAAGAGCCATAATTTGTCTTTCTCTGTATGTTTTAATGCCCGGTTTAGCTAAAAATATTCTTGATAAAAAATTAGACCTTTTTCTTAGGGTGGTATTTCCTAAAAACAATAAAAAACGTCGGATTTCAGGTTGGAAAATAATAACTATAATAATTACCCCCACATTAATGAATTGATTTAGCAAACTAGACATTAGCTGCATGTCTAATGCATTAACGGTCCACCAAATGACAAAAAGTAACAGAATACCGAGGAACAGACCATTACCAAAATTACCTCTTAACAAGGTGTAAATCTGGTAAATGATAAAACTAAAAATGAAAAAATCAATAAGATCCAACAAACTTATCGTCATTGAACCTATGGAAAAGGTAGAAAAGAAGATAGATAATAATGTAATATACATGGTTGCAAAATAGTAAAAAAAAGGGACTTTTTCCTATATTTGTAAATCTTAATTATTAAATAATCCTTTCTCCGGATGTTCAAAATAAATTTTCTTTCTTTTATCTTATGCCTTTTTTTGCCGATAATCCTCTTCGGTCAGGAAATTAGGCAAAATGAAATTGGTGAGCGAATAATTGTTTTTCCTGACGGAACCTGGAGATACTTTCATAAGAGGCAACTGTCTGGTGGTAATTATCCGGTGGTAAATCAAGAGGTAACACCATTAAATAACCCCATTGAAATCACACGGGAAGAAGTATATCAACTGGTAAATCGGAGAATTCAACAGGCAAAAGACGCCATGTATTATGCAGATATCAGAGCAAAAGCAATGGCTGAGCAAGAAAAAGAATTACAAAACAAAATAGCCATTGCACAACAAAATAGTTTGGTTCCAGCTGAGGAATTAAATAAATTATTTAATCAATTAACCCTTACTCAACAATTGGCATCCACTTCTTTAGGAACGATAAAAGAAGCTCAATCTGATATATTAATAACACAAGATTTAAAAATGAAAGGGGATATTTTAAGGTTGTTCAGACCAGAAAACGCCCCTGGAAAATTAGATTTTAATACTGTTTTTGCTTCTGAAGAAATGGTAAATCTCGATTTTTTTGCAAACGATTCTCCCCTCGCTTTTTATGGACAAAATATCGGCGTAATCATGCCAGATAATCTTGCCAGTACAAACGCTATATGCCAATATGCTTATGAAGGACTTGATGCAAAAGGACTAGATTGGCGAAGAGATGGCGAAAAAGAATTGTTATTCACTTTCACTGATGAAAGATTAAGGCTGTTTTTTCCCGACAAAGAATATCTCCGATGCGAAGCTTTTTTGTCTACTGTAGGAAGAAGGGAAAAACAATTGACAATAGAGTTTCGGTTTGCCTATCCAAATGCCAGAGAAGCTTATGGAGTTATAGAAAAAAACAGTTTAATTACGCTTAAATTATTTGACGGACAAATCATTCAATTAAAAGCAGGTGAATTGGATTTAGGTAAATATGAAACTGACAAGGATATTTTAACTTATAGAATGATATATAAAATGGATAATCAACAGATTAATTTGTTGAGAAAACAAGAGCTGGAGGAAATTCGTATGTATTGGAGCGCTGGTTTTGAGGTTTATCCTGTGTATAACATAGATTTTTTCTCTCGTCAACTAAAATGTTTAGATTAAAATGATAAAATCTAAAGAAGTTGATAAAAAAGTTCCTTTTACAATGCTTGGTCTGAAGCTTCCCACGGATCCACGATGGGTAAATTTAGCTGAAATATCTTTGGAAGATATACTGACAGATCACGCCTTTTGTGAGCAAAAAGCAGCGGTAAGCTGTATATCTTTAATTCAGGGTTTTCCAGATAAAAAAGAACTGGTTCGAGAACTTTCACCCATTGTAACAGAAGAATGGGGACACTTTCGTATGGTTTTAGCAGAAATTGAACGTCGTCAATTTAATTTAGGTACACAAAGGAAAGATTTATATGTAAATCAGCTTCTTGCTTTTCAGCAAAAAGGAGGCTCAAGGGAGGATAGACTCCTGGACAAATTATTATTTTGCGGTTTGATTGAAGCCAGAAGTTGTGAAAGATTCAGATTGCTTTACGAATATCTGACAGACCCCTATTTAAAAGAGTTTTACTACAAATTTATGGTATCTGAGGCTGGACACTATGTCCTATTTTTAGACCTTGCAAGATTATATTTTCCAGAGGATAAGGTTAAATCAAGATGGGAATCTTACTTAAAAGAAGAAGCAGCAATCATGCAAAGATTAGAATTAAGCGGAAACCGGATTCATTAGAACTATTTCTTTTGCTCCGAGGGAGTGAACAACATAGCTTCAGAATTCATACAGTATCTCAATCCGGTGGGTTTTGGACCATCATCGAAAACATGACCAATATGTCCGTCACACCGAGCGCACCTAACTTCCGTTCTAACCATACCCAATTCAAAATCCTCTATTTCCTTCACATGTTTTTTGTTGACAGGCTGCCAGAAACTTGGCCAACCTGTTCCTGAATTAAATTTAGTTTCAGAGGAAAAAAGGGGTAATTTACAACCACCACAAATATAAGTTCCTTTTGTTTTAATATTATAAAGTTTACCCGTGAAAGCTCTTTCTGTTCCAGCTTTTCTAAGGATATAATAAGCCTGAGGAGATAAAGATTCCTTCCATTCTTTATCAGACTTACGAATAGGTTTAATAGTGTCTGTTTTTACCTCAGAACTATAAGCTGCGAAACTAACACCAAAGAAAAATAACAAGAAAGCATATTTTAGAAAACGCATATAAACTTATTTTGGAAATTATAAATTTAACCTCTGGGCCTCATTTTAGGACTATTCCATTCTTCTTTTTCAGCAAAAGCAACTACTTTCTTGAGTATAGCCATTATAGTAAGAAAAACGAGGTATCCAAAGGTAACAACTACGTAAATCCACATATAAGAACCAGCATCTACAATGGAAATACCCGAAAATGCCCAGGCCTGTAAACCAGAAACACCTGCTACTATCATGAAACTATACATTGAAAGTCCCCAATAATGAGGAACACTTTTCGCGGTTATGGAATAAATACTATTTAAAACGGCAAAAAAGAGCATAAAGGAAGCGGCATTCAACCAGGGAAAGCGAAGAGTTACATCAATCAAACCCGTTGCTATCACCATTAAGGAACCAATATTGACCACAAAAACTGAAGCAATAATGGTAGCCGCCTGGACTAACGGTTTTTCGATATTAAACTGAAATTTAGTTAGCAATGCCATTTTTTTTCAAGGTAACAAAGAATAGCTAACAAAGTTTATAAAACATTAACCTACTTCAAAACACCAATCAGATCGTATTCAGAAGCATCGGTAATCGTCACTTCCGCAAAATCACCTAATCTCACATAATTTCCCTTTACAGGAATTAAAACCTCATTATCGACCTCCGGAGAATCACCTTCGGTTCTGCCAACAAAATGACCATTTTCAATTTTATCAAATAAAACCTTGAATGATTTTCCAATTTTAGCTTTATTTTTTTCGAAAGAAATGGCACTTTGAATTTCCATAATTCGATTGGCTCTTTCCATTTTCACTTCCTCAGGAACATCATCGACCAGATCGTGAGCGCGGGTAGATTCTTCATGAGAATAAGTAAAAACGCCAACCCTATCAAGAGATGCTTCCACGATAAAATCACAAAGCGCTTCAAATTCAGCTTCTGTTTCACCTGGAAATCCTACTAAGAAAGTACTCCTTAGCGTAATTCCGGGCACCAAAGATCTTGCCTTTTCCAATAAATCTCTGGTTTCCTCCACAGTAATTTGTCTTCTCATTCTTGCCAAAACATCATTTTGAGCATGCTGGAGCGGCATATCTAAATAGTTACATATTTTTGGCTGTGCAGCCATTACCTCGAAAATTTCAAGTGGAAATTTACTTGGATAAGCATAATGGAGCCTAATCCACTCAATTCCTTCAATATTGGCTAATTCTGTCAATAATTCAGGAAGCATTCTTTTTTTGTAAGTATCTAATCCGTAATAAGTTAGCTCCTGAGAAATGAGCATCAACTCTTTTACCCCTCTTCTGGCCAAACTTTTGGCCTCGACAACAATATCTTCAATATTTCTTGATACATGTATTCCCCGCATAAGCGGAATGGCACAAAAAGAACAGGTGCGATTACAGCCCTCTGCAATTTTAAGATAAGCAAAATGACTTGGAGTACTGATCCACCTTTCTCCTACCAGTTCGTGTTTAAAATCGGCGTTTAACTTAGCCAGCAAAGAAGGCATTTCCAAAGTACCAAAAAAGGCATCAACCTCAGGAATTTCAACTTCTAAATCGTCTTTATATCTTTGGGAAAGACAACCCGTAACATATAATTTTTTAATCTCGCCTTCTTTCTTTTTTTCTGCGTAATCCAATATAGTTTGGATGGATTCCTCTTTTGCAAGATCAATAAAACCGCAGGTGTTAATTATGATGATATCAGATTTTTCGTTTGTCTCATGGGAAACATCAAAATCATTACCTATTAATTGGGTAATCAAATTTTCGGAATCTACTTTATTTTTTGAGCAGCCTAAAGTAATTACATTAACTTTATCTTGCCTTAACGATTTTGTTTTCATATTTAAGGGTAACGTTCAGATTAGGGAACAAAGATAATATTTAACCTAAAAGGATACGACATTGAGAACATTTTCGTTTAAAAGAGATAAAACGAACCCAATGATTTTTTTTAAAAAAATATTTTTAATCCTGCTATTATTTATCCCCTTCATGTCTAATGCGCAAATAGGAATTGCTGCAGGTGGCACGCTAAATAGGGCGAAAGGCTGGATTATAACAGACCTTAATAACAATATGAAATATGACTTACCGGGAAATTCTCTTTTTTTAAGTCTGAATTATGAATTTTCTATACAAAACTATAGAATAGCCTTTGTCCCTGAAATTGGCGGTGCTTTATTTGAAAATGAGATTATAGATTTGGGGACTTTTATAAATAAAATTATTCGTTTTCAACTCAATACCCATATTTATTTTCTTGATTTTAAGGGAGATTGCGATTGTCCAACTTTTTCAAAAAAAGGCAATCCATTAAAGAAAGGTTTATTTTTAAATATTTCACCAGGAGTAAGTTACTTTGCAAACACGGTAGAAACCCTTAATACAAATAGTACTGATAATTTAATCAAACCGAATATTGGGGCCGGTTTAGGCTACGATATAGGAGTGAGCAAAAATATTACTTTAACCACCTTCGCCAATACCTATTTTTTTTCGAGATTAAACTGGCCGGGACTAAGCAATTTACTTGCTATTCCTTCCACCGGAAACAAAACAGCTAATGGAGTGACCAACTTATCACAAGTACAGGCAGGAATTACATTGAGATATCATTTCTAAATAGAATATTAATAATACCTGTCAATTGTAAGAAAACATACTTTAAAACATTGCAAATCAATATTTTAATATATATATTAACCTTTTGCCATATCGTAAGTATCGTTAATTTAAGTTCCGGGTAAGGTTCATCAATGTTTATTTTTGGTAAGATAAAAGTGACCACCTATTATTAGTGTCCGTCAAAAAGCTAAATATTTTTACATGGAATCTATCATTTGGAATAAGTATAGTAAAACGATTACACAAGACGTAAGTCAACCAGCGGCACAAGCAATGCTTTATGCTATAGGTATGACTGAGGCAGACATGAAAAAGGGGCAAGTAGGTATAGTGAGCATGGGATGGGAAGGGAATCCCTGCAATATGCATTTAAATGATTTGGCTAAAGTTATTAAGCAAGGTGTCCAGATTGAGCCCAATTTATATGGTTTGATTTTCAACACTATAGGCGTAAGTGATGGCATATCCATGGGAACTTCAGGTATGCGCTATTCACTTCCCAGCAGAGATTTAATTGCCGATTCTATTGAAACGGTTGCAGGTGCCCAATGGTATGACGCCATTGTTGCGGTTACGGGCTGCGATAAAAATATGCCAGGAGCGATGATGGCCATGGCCCGATTAAATCGCCCCTCTATCCTTGTTTACGGTGGTACCATTGCACCAGGTTGCCATGCAAGTAAGAAATTAGACGTGGTTTCAGCCTTTGAAGCACTAGGTCAAAAAATAGCAGGCACCATTACCGACGCAGATTTCAAGCAAATCGTTCAGAAAGCCTGTCCTGGCCCGGGTGCTTGCGGAGGTATGTACACGGCAAATACCATGGCTTCAGCTATTGAAGCTATGGGCATGAGTTTACCAGGTAATTCATCCCTTCCAGCTGATCATCCAGATAAAAAACAAGATAGCTTAAATGTTGGCAAAGCGATTACGGAACTTATAAGATTAGATTTAACACCTTCTAAAATAATGACCGCTAAGGCATTTGAAAACGCCATGCGCCTTATCACTGTACTGGGAGGGTCAACTAATGCCGTCATGCATTTAATAGCTATCTCTAAGGCTATGGGCGTGCCTTTAACCTTAGATGATTTTCAAAAAATAAGTGATACCACCCCATTTTTAGCTGACTTAAAACCAAGTGGTAAATATGTCATGGAAGATTTATTTCAGGTGGGCGGTGTTCCTGGTGTTATGAAATGGATGTTAGCAGAAGGCTTACTTCACGGTGATTGCCTGACAGTTACAGGTAAAACCATGGCCGAAAATTTAGAAAATGCTCGTCCTTTAGATGAGGGGCAAAAAGTAATTCATCCAATTAAAGAAGCCATAAAACCTTCCGGTCATATTCAAATACTCTATGGAAATCTGGCAACACAGGGGTCAGTAGCCAAAATAACCGGTAAAGAAGGAGAATACTTCCAGGGTCCTGCACAGGTATTCGACGGAGAAGAAGCGATAAATCTTGCTATTGCCAATAAAGAAATAAAAGAAGGGTCTGTTATTGTCATTCGCTATTGTGGTCCGAAAGGCGGTCCAGGCATGCCGGAAATGTTAAAGCCTACTTCTGCTCTTATGGGAGAAGGTCTGGGCGATAAAGTAGCTTTAATAACAGATGGCAGATTTTCTGGTGGAACCCATGGCTTTGTAGTAGGACATATTACCCCTGAGGCTCAGATTGGTGGAAATATTGCACTGGTTAAAAATGGTGATATCATTACCATTGATGCCATAAATAATGTGCTTGAAGCCAATATTGATGAAAAGGAATTTGAAAGAAGAAGAGCTACCTGGCAACCCAAACCTTCAAAAGCAACTACAGGTTACCTTAAAAAGTATGCGCAACTGGTTTCTTCTGCGTCAGAAGGATGTGTTACCGACGAAATAAACCTCTAAATCATGGAAAAAGTAGTAAATAAACTAAGTGAAAGCCAACAGAATCGCACCACAGAGGAAAAAGTGAATATCACTGGAGCAGAGGCGGTACTGAAATGTCTGATTGCTGAATCAGTAAACACTATTTTCGGTTATCCCGGAGGCGCCATCATGCCTGTGTATGATGCCCTATATCATTACACAGACCGTATCAATCATATTTTACCCAGACATGAGCAAGGGGCCATCCATGCGGCTGAAGGATATGCCCGTGTTACCAGAAAAACTGGGGTGGCTATGGCAACATCCGGACCTGGCGCGATGAATTTAATGACAGGACTTGCTGACGCGATGCTTGATTCTACTCCCTTGGTTTGTATAACGGGACAAGTAGCCTCAACTTTACTTGGTTCTGATGCATTTCAGGAAACAGATGTAATAAATTGTACCATGCCTGTAACAAAATGGAACCATCAGATCACCCACGCTGCTGAAATTCCATCCGTTTTTGCCAAAGCTTTTTATATAGCCAATTCAGGCAGACCGGGACCTGTGGTTATTGACATAACCAAAGATGCTCAAAATGAATTTTTTGATTTCGAATATTTGCCCTGCACGCACATTAGAAGTTACCATCCATTGCCTAAACTGAATGAAGATGAAATAACATCAGCGGCTCAGATGATTAATAAGGCAAAGAAGCCACTCATTCTTGCAGGTCACGGTATTCAAATAGCTAATGCCCAAAATCAGTTTAAATGGTTTGTGGAGAAATCGGGCATTCCGGTAGCCTGCACGCTACATGGGTTATCATCTCTTCCTGATGACCATCCTCAGCATGTTGGAATGCTTGGCATGCATGGTAATTATGGAGCGAATATAAAACAAAATGAATGTGATGTGCTCATTGCTATTGGCATGCGTTTTGATGATAGGGTAACTGGAAATTTAACAAAATACGCCAAACAAGCCAAAGTTATTCATATTGAAATTGACCCATCAGAAATTAATAAAAACGTAAAAGCAACCATTCCAGTTCTTGGCGATGCCAAGATGGTTCTTGAGGCACTTTTACCCTTGATTGAAGAAAAAACTTATCCCGCGTGGCTTCAGGAATTTGGCGATTGTAAGAAAATTGAATTTGAAAAGGTTATAAACAGGGACTTATCCCCTACTCCTGAGGGAAAAATGAGGATGGGAATGGTTGTGAAGGAAATTTCTGATCAAACGGATGGCATGGCTATTGTAGCTACTGATGTGGGACAACATCAAATGGCGGCTGCAAGATATTACACTTATCGTTCTACCAATCAATGGGTTTCATCAGGTGGAGCAGGAACCATGGGCTATGGACTCCCAGCTGCTTTTGGTGCCCAATACGCTCAACCTGATAAAACCGTCGTTGCTTTTATTGGAGACGGAGGTTTTCAAATGACTATCCAGGAATTGGGCATGATAAATCAATGGAAAATGCCTGTGAAAATTGTTATTTTAGATAACAACTTCCTGGGAATGGTTCGTCAATGGCAACAATTATTCTACGATAAAAGATACTCTTCGGTAGAACTTCAGAATCCTGATTTTCTAAAAATCGCCGAAGGATTTGGTATTACAGGAAAAAAGATTGAAGAGGTTTCCTCTTTAAAAGAGGCGGTAGCTGAAATGCTGGCCTACCCTGGTCCATACCTTTTACATGTAATGGTAGAAAAAGAGGACAATGTTTTTCCAATGGTTCAAAGTGGCGCTGGCGTGGGCGAAATCCTTCTTGAACCAAATATTAAATAGTACTTATGGAAAAAAAAGAATTTACCCTGTCGGTTTTTTCGGAAAATCAAACAGGAATGGTATCCAGAGTTGTTGCCATTTTCACCAGAAGACACATCAATATAGAAAGCTTAAATACCTCAAAATCATCCCTTCCTGGTATTCACCGTTTTACTATTGTTGTTTTCACTACAGAAGAAATGATAAAAAAACTGGTTGCCCAACTAGATAAGCAAATAGATATATTAAAAGCGTTTTACTACGAAAAGCACGAAATAATATATCAAGAAATAGCCCTTTATAAAATACCATCTTCTATTTTTGGTGATTCGTTGAAAGTTGAAAAATTTGTAAGAGAATACAATGTTCGTATTTTAGAGATTGAACCAGAATTCATCGTGTTTGAAAAAACGGGCAGAGCCATAGAAACTGAAGCATTGTTGGAAGAATTCAAAAAATATGGTATATTTGAGTTCGTTCGTTCGGGGAGAGTGGCTATAACACGCCCAATGGAAAGCTTGAAGAATTATATGAAACGAATGGAATTAAGCGATAATTTTTAAAACACCTATAGAAACCCGGTAATTTTCTTTTTATTATCTTAAGAATTTTGCCAAAGTAAGACGGATTTTTTTCCTACCTATTAAAGTAATATTTAATGGGTTTTACTTATTTATTAACCCATATACACATCAGAATAAAAATTACATTACTGAAAGCATTCGTTTTTCTGCTGTTTGTCTTCCTACACCAGAATGGACTGGCAGCTCAAAACCGAACATTAAAAGGAACCATTACAGATGCCGACGACAATAGTCCTATGATTGGCGTGACTGTTTTGGTCGTTGGGACTGGCATAGGAACAGTAACAGACTTAGATGGCACTTATGCTATTCAGGTGGCCACAGGCCAAACATTACGTTATTCTTACACGGGCTATAAACCCAAAGAAATTAAGTCACTAATGAAACTTTACTCGATGTACAGCTCATTGCTGAAGCTACTGCACTGGGTGAAATAGTCGTCACGGCCCTGGGTATAAAGGAAGAAAAGAAAAAACTGGCTTATTCGATTCAAGAAGTTAAGGGAGAGGCGCTGCAAAATACTGGAAGAGATAACTTCATTGTTTCTCTTCAAGGCAGGGTAGCTGGTCTGAACATGACGCCAACCAGTGGACAAGCGGGTGCATCTGTTGCTGTACAGTTACGTGGACCGAGTTCCATAGACGGAAATAACCAGCCATTATTTGTAGTGGATGGGTTACCTATTGATAATCGCACGTTCAATCAGGGTGCTCTTGTATCTGATCAGGCAAACAGAGCCAACGATTATCAAAACAGAGCAGGTGATATTAATCCAGCTGATATTGAATCGGTTACTGTGTTAAAAGGCCCTGAAGCTGCTGCCTTATATGGAATTGATGCTTCTTCTGGTGCCATTATCATTACAACAAAAAAGGGAAGTACTGGAAAAGGAAAAATTAGTTACGATAACCTCTTCAGGAATGAACATCTTTATAGATTTCCAGAGTACAACAGTGACTACGCCAGAGGATTTAACGGATCAGCTGATCCAACCACTTCTTTCTTCTTTGGTCCAAAACTTCCCGCATCTACTCCAAAATATGATAATATCGATGCTTTTTTCAGGGACGGATTCACTCAAACCCATAATTTAGGATTTGAAGGGGGTACCACCGGATTAAGTTATCGCCTTTCTACCGCTTATACCGATCAAAAAGGGGTTGTACCAACCAATGATTTCAATAGAATTTCTGTGCGCTTGAGTACGACAGCCAAAATTTCCGATAAGCTAAGTACCAGTAGTTCATTGAATTTTGTTAACTCAAATACCACAGCACCGCAGAGAGGAGCCAATGGATATTTAATAAGCTTACTTTCCTGGCCATTTTATGACGATGCGAGTGTGTTTTTAAATCCTGACGGAACAAGAAGGCAGTTGATTCAAAGTACGACGGAACAAGATAATCCGTTGTTTAACGTGAATGCAAATAAAAATCAAACCAGAAACAAGAGAACGATAGGAAATTTCAGTGTCCTTTACGACCCATTTAAATGGTTGAATGTGACGGGAAGGTTTGGTATTGACGCTTATTCTACGATTGGTAATACATTACTTCACCCTGAATCTATCTATGGCATTACGGGTAGAGGCGTCATTGAATCATATAATGAAAATTCATTATTAATGAATGGCAATCTTCTTGTAACGGCCAAAAAGACATTTGGTGACTTCAAAGCATCTTTCACCTTTGGGAGTTCTGTAGATGATAGAAATTATGAAGTTACCGCAGTAAGGGGTGAAAAAATGTATATACCTGACTATAATAGTATCAATAATACAGATCCTACCACTCAGCGTAACAAGTTGACCATAACCAGACAAAGATTACTCAGTTTATTGGGAACCTTTGATTTAGGATATAAGGATATTCTATTTTTCAATGTAAGAGGTAGAAATGACTGGTCTTCTACCCTGCCGTCAGTTAATCGCTCCTTCTTTTATCCTTCAACGGGATTAAGTTTTATATTCAGCGAATTACCCTTATTCAATAATTCATCAATTCTTAGTTATGGTAAACTAAGAGCAACTTTATCTCAAACAGGTAAAGATGCTCCTCCTTATAAAATATTACCCGCTCTGTTCCCACAAACAACCACGGGTGGAGGCTTTGCATTTGGTTTCTTTGGTGGAAATCCTGATTTGAAACCTGAACGTACACAGGGTTATGAATTTGGAACAGAACTTAAGTTGTTTAAGAATAGAATAGGTATAGACTTTGCTTATTTTAAAAATTCTCGTTTCGACCAGATTGTATCTCAACGTTTAAGTTACGGAACGGGATTCATTTTTGGACTCGTTAATGGAGGTACCTTTTCAAATCAAGGGTATGAAGTACAACTCTCTCTAACGCCAATTAAAAAAGAGAAGGTACAATGGGATATATTAATGAATTTCACCACTTTCACCACCACTGTTGAAAATCTCCCAGCTGATCAGGCAGAGTTTTATAATTCTGATACCTGGTTATTTGGAAATGCCCGTGCCAGCGCATTTGTCTCTGATTTAGCCAGATTTTACCCAACCATTAATTTAGATTATAACCAGCGGGGTCTTGGTAGTGCCACTGCTATTGGCGGTTACAGTTATCTTAGAAACAAAAATGGTGATATTTTAATTAATCCATCCAATGGATTACCCGTGGTTAACACAAATTTCCTACCTATTGGTGACAGAAACCCTGATTTCACCATTGGCTTAACCAATGAATTCAGGGTAGGAGAATTTAGTCTTTCTTTTCTATTAGATATCAGAAAAGGAGGAGATGTTTACAACGGTACGGCAAGATTTTTACATCAAAGAGGATTAAGCACCACTTTACCTGACAGGAACCAACCTTATATTTTTAATGGCGTATTAAGGGATGGAAGAGAAAATACAGAAAGTCCCACAAAGAATAGTATTCAAGTTACCCCATTAACCCGTAGTGATTTCTTTAGTGCTGCGCCGGAGTCAGAATTTGTAGAGGAAGATATAAATTGGATTCGTTTAAGAGATGTATCCATTAATTACAATATCCCCAGTTCCATTTTAAAAGGAAGTAAACTATTTAAAAGTGCCAAAGTATTTGTCAGTGGTACTGACTTATGGTTACTCACAAACTATAGTGGAGCCGACCCAAATGTTAATGGTAATTCAGCTACAACAAGAGGTGTAGGCGCATTTGGTTTCGATTTTGGTACTATTTCTTTGCCCAGAACTATTTCTGGTGGTATTAGAATAACCCTTTAAAATTTACGACAATGAAAAAAATATTATATCCATTCGCTTTTTTACTCTTCCTGGGTAGTAGCTGCGAATCTTATTTTGACATTAATCAAGATCCAAGTAATCCGCAGGTAGCGGAAGGATTTGCCTTACTTCCACCTATTTTTGCCCAAATGGTTAGAGGTGACGCCTGGGATGCCAGATATATCGGTCAATATGTTCAATATTGGGGTTGGGTTTCAGCTGGAAATTCTTGGGACAGACAAGGTTTTGCTCCAGGATCGGACGCATGCGGTGAAAAATGGCGGTCTTATTACTGGTCTATTGGTACCAATATTGATTTAATTATTTCAGATGGTGTAGCAAACAATAAATGGGATTATGTGGGTGCAGCTAAAGCCGTGCGCGCCTGGAGCTGGCAATCTACGACAGACCTACATGGTGAAATGATTTTAAAACAAGCCTGGGAGCCAAATAGATATGTGTTTGATTACGATTCACAACAAGATGTTTACGCTGAAGTAGTTAGATTAAGTACCGAAGCACTGGCAGATTTAGATAAAACGGGTTATTCCGCCTCATTATCAAGAGGAGATATTGTATATAAAGGAGATGTTAGCAAGTGGAAAAAATTCATTTACGCAAATCTTGCCAGAAACGCTATCCACTTATCAAACAAAGCCGCGTTCAGTGCGGACAAAGTAATAGAATATGTCGATAAAGCATTTCAGAATAATGCTGATAACTTTATGGTTCCTCATGCAGGAACCAATTCTGGAGATGCTAATTTTTATGGTCCATTAAGAAATAACATAGGAAATTTTGTTCAATCAGCCTACATTATTTCCTTGCTTGACGGCACGACTTTTACAGGCGTAAAAGATCCAAGACTTCCCATCATGTTTACGGCAAGTCCTGATGCTGTGTTCAGAGGCGTTGCTCCCGCTTCAGGTGATCCGAATAATATTGCAGGTAGGAAGAATAGAATTCCTAATTTATGGGGTGGCTTAGGGGTTAGACCAGCAACTGGAAGATGGATTTTTAATGATAATGCGCCTCACGCCATTCTTATTTATCCGGAATTGCAATTTATCAAAGCAGAAGCTGCCTTCAAAAAAGGAGATAAAACGTTGGCCTATTCAGCCTTTAGACTTGGGGTTAGTGCAGCTATGGATTTTGTTGGTGTTTCAGCAGCCAATCGCGACGCTTATTTAGCGAGTGCTGCTATACCTAAATCTGGTAACGATTTGACCCTTAGTGATATCATGCTACAAAAATATATCGCTTTGTATGGTCAGGGTGCCCTTGAAACCTGGGTTGACATGAGAAGATATGAATATAGCAACGAAATATATAAAGGTATTTCTTTCCCAACCAGCCTTTACCCGGACAATAGCGGAAAATTTGTTCAAAGAGTTCGCCCAAGATTTAACTCCGAATATGTTTGGAATTTAGCTACCCTAAGAGGACTTGGTGCTGATTTACCCGATTATCACACAAAACAACTTTGGTTTGTTCAACCTTAAAAAAATTATCATGAAGTTAACATATATGTGGAATGCCTTTTTATTCATTAGCGCATTTTCTTTAGTTTCCTGTGGTGAGGAATTTGATTTCCTAAGGAATGCCACACCAGCTACCAATGGTGCAAGGATTAAAATGTTCCATGCAGCGCCTGATGTTCCAGGAGTGGTTGCCTCCATCAACGATAAAGTTGTATCAGGTGTATTAACTACTGTTGGTGATCCTAGATTGGTAACTTACGGTAGCTTATTTCCTATTATTGATTATGCCGTTATCCCTTCAGGAACGGCAAAACTGAAAATTACTGTACCGGCAACGGCTACTACCGGAGAAGTAAATTTGACTACAGATCTCAATTTAGCTGACAACACTTATTACACGGTACATGCTTTTGGCATAGCAGGTAAATATGACTTTTTGGTCTCACAAGATGATCTATCTATTCCTGATCCAGAGAAAACATATATTCGGTTTTTAAGTGCCTTAACTGACAGCCCGGCAACAGGCATTCAATTTTTAGTTAACAACGTTGTAAACACTGAATTTACAGGTAGAAGCACGGGAAAAGAAAATTTCCAGGCATTTGATCAGCCTGGTTCAACTCGTTTTACCATTGTTATTCGCGAAAAAGGAAAAACGGTCGCATTAAGTACGTTGAGTAATCTTAACTTAGTTCGTGGTAAAAAATACACCATTGTAGCCAGAGGAAGTAGCTCAGCCACATTAGCGGCACAAAAACCAATTATTGGGTTAGTATCTAATAATTAAAACAAATTAAAAAGGGAAAGTGCCATTTCTTCATTGATTGGCACTTTTCTTTTTTACTGAATGACCCATTTAATGTGTTGTTTTTTTCCATCTTCTCCTCTTATATCCAACAAATAAATTCCATTAACTAAATCAAAAAGTTTAATATACATTTCATTTTCAAACTGACTTTTTATCCATTCACCCTTTTTATTTCCCAGGAAATCCCACAAAATGATACGCGCCTTCCCTTCATTCAAAAAGGATATTTTACCTATATTTTCAGTAGCAGGATTTGGTGAAATGTAGACTAATATCTCATTTTTAAGGATATTTGAAGAAGAAGTAACCTCTCCCAAATAACAACTTTTAAATCCCCAACTTCCAATGCTTCCCGTCTGATTAACGCCTTCAAATACCAATTGCCACAATCCATCTAATTTCTCCCCTTTCAATAAATTAAATAAATTACCCACATTTAGATTTAAAGAATCGCCACCAATACAAGAATCTGTTAAAATAGCTTCTTTTGAAAAAGTTATTTTATGCCATTGAAGCGATTTTAAACAATTTTTGGGCAAAGGAAGAGATAGACTCAAACCGGAGGGCGTTTTTAGAAATATCTTAACTTTTTCTATGTCTGATAACTTAATATTCATCCACATTTCCAGAAAATCAGTGATAACTCCTTTTTGATTAATAATCAGGTTTGATTGCCTGAAGGGAATTTGATTGAGAACGAGCGTATCTACTTTCTTCCATTCGTCACAAATGGCTGGTTTTATATAAAAGGAAAATACATCTGAAACATTACTTCCACATAAAATAGTATGATATTTTATGCGCCAGAAATACTGTTTTCCAGCTATCAAGGGTTTATTTGGATAAACATAAGAACCTACTGTCACAAGAGAATCAATAATGTATTCGAAAGTCTTACCTTCTGACAGCTCTATTTGGTACCAATCGGCTTTATCATTTGCTTTCCAGGAAAATAGAGGACGTACATCACTAATTTCAGATTTATTCAGCGGATAAACTGCTTCGAAATTCAGCGGCTTTTTTGTCTGATAATGCCATTCTATGGGAAAGCTAAACTTTTTATTTGTCGCAGCCACCTGAAGCGTTGCCTGATTAAAAACAGGTACCGTTTCACCCGCCGGGGCAGACAAACGCCATTCCAGTATCCCCGGTTTAACCATTACCATTTCACGCCAACCAGGGTTCCATTGAGTTACATTTTCTATTTTAAAGGTTAAAGGAAAAATAGAATCCGCTAAGGTTGATAAATCCCAACGAAAAAGAATTTCTCCTTCACAGGTAAAATGAGAAACATCGAAAGGAAGCCCGTTAAAAAAACCCGCTATATTCTGAACAATAATATTGCCGGGACTTAGATTAAAAAATAATTTATTTGTCCCCTTTACCCCTAATTTGTATGTAGCATTTTTAATATTTTCATTTATAAACAAAGAATATTTACCAAGATTTGGGACATTCCTTTTTAAGAAAATCAGAGCATCTGGATTAGCTACATCCACTAAAAAAATATCTACTTTGTCGGCATATAATGGTGGAAGAAAAGTATTTGCCGGCAACCATTCAACATTTAATGGTTCATCTGCTGAGTAAATTACATCCTCTTTTGGTTTTACTAAAGTAAAAGGCCCCATATTAGCCTTTACCCGAAGATTAAAAAGTTGCCAAACCAGATTTGATTCAAATCTTCTTACAAGCCTTAAACTCATATCTCTCTCATAATCAGCTAATATAACGCCAGGCTCATTAACCATTTTAACCAATGAATCCATGCCTGGAAATGATCTGAAGGTATTAGACTTAAGTTCTGTCATTTTGATATTAGGACTATGTCCCGATATACTATTTAATGACATCGGATCACCAATATCAATCGACTCCCAAGAAAACCAGGTAGTAGTATCTGAGGCAATTGGATGGAGTAAGAAGGGCGTATTCCTTGGAAGATAAGTGTTTTCAATATCCAGAGTTGAAACCTTTCTATTTGACCTTGATACTTTTACACCACAAAATTGATAGGCCTTGGACATTAAAAGATTAGAAATTTCTTCTACACTACCACTATGAAATCGCGGCAAAACGTGTAGGCCTAAATTATCTGATTTACATAAACCCGGATAACCAAGGATGCTCATACCCGAGCCAGGTTCCCAGGCGGTAAGTGGATTTCGCTGAGCATTACAAATTACGCTGTTGAAAGTATGATTTCCCCCCAGCTGATGGGCAAGTTCATGGCTAAAATAATCAAAAATAAAAGAGATACCGTCTGGAACTAGCGCAGTAGAAACGCCCCTACCCTTTTCCCCTTTTTGACAAACACTGCCAAATTTACCAATACTTACCGTTTGCAATCCACCTAAAACATGTCCAATATCATAATTAACGTCACCAATGATACGATCTAACAATTGTTGATTTTCACTACTTTCATTACCCTTGGTAAATGGATCAGCGTTAGCAAATTGAAAAATCAGGTCATCTGATCTATCTATAAGAACAAATCGAACCCCCAAATCTCTTTCAAAAACAGCATTTACCAAATTAACCATTTTGAGCATAACGGATAATACCTTGGCTATGTCACCACCATGAAAATCAGTAAACTCCCCGGTTGCACTAAGCGCTAAGCGAAAAACGCTCAATGAATCATTTGATGAAATGGTAAGAGATTTATCAAGCGGTTGAAAATTATTTGAAGTTGAGGTAAAGCATTTTACACTTTCATTAAAGTCGTCATCGACCTCTACATCCCAGACACCTTCTTTTTTACTAATAAATTTGGTAATAGAATCTCCTTTTATAGCATAAATTTCCCATTCATTATTCACTTTTAAAATTCTAAAATCCACCTGGGGAAAAAGTTTATGCGTTGATTTCCAGACTTTAATCATAGGAAATCGCTGCTGTAAAGAAGATGGCATAACCTCGGCGGCTTGTAACTTAAGAAAAGCAGACAATCCATTAGGAAAAGAGACCAACACAGAGTCCTGGGCGGATCCATGCAATATTCCAGCAGCGCAAAAAAATAGGTAAAGGAAAAAATTTTTAAAAATTTTCATTTTATTATTTAGTGAATAACGCAAATATCATGCTTTTATGCATTTTAAATGCATTGAATATATATTTGATACATTAAAAAGTTGAATTATGGTTTAAATTTGCCCACCAAAAAAAATACCAAATGGAAGATTACAGCAAATTAATAGCCTCCACTTTACAAATTCCACTACAAAGTGTTAAAAACACTTTGGCTTTGTTAAATGAAGGATCGACTATTCCATTTATTGCCCGATATAGAAAAGAATCAACCGGTTCATTGGACGAAGTAGAAATTGCAGATATACAAAAGGAATGGAAACGACTTGAAGAACTGGATAAGCGCAAAGAGGCTATTCTAAAATCTATTGAAGAGCAAGGAAAATTAACGGAAGAATTAAGATTAAAAATTAACGCTACCCTGCAATTAAACGATCTTGAAGATTTGTATCTTCCATTCAAAAGGAAGAAAAAAACAAAAGCGGGGGTCGCGAGAGAAAACGGATTAGAGCCGCTTGCATTAAGTATTTATAGTCAGGAAAATGGCATTTTTCCTCAGGAAATAGCCCAAAAGTTCCTAAACGAAAACGTTACCGACATAAATGCTGCCTTACAAGGCGCAAGAGATATTATCGCAGAAATGGTTAGTGAGGATATAAATTCCCGAAATCTGATGCGAAAAATTTATACCGAAACGGCTGTTGTAACAGCAAAAGTGGCTAAAGGAAAAGAGGAAGAAGGAATAAAATACAAAGATTATTATGAATTTTCGGAGCCATTGAGTAAATGTCCATCCCATCGTATTCTTGCTATTCGCAGGGCAGAAGAGGAAGGTATTTTAAGAGTTATGATTGTTCCAACCGATGAGGAAATGGCTATTTTCGAACTTGAAAGAGTTCACATCAAAAAAAATAATCAGTCGGCAAATGAGGTGAAAGTCGCTATTAAAGACAGCTACGAAAGGTTATTGAGTCCATCTATAGAAACTGAATTCAGACAACTATCTAAAGAAAAAGCTGATATTGCCGCCATAGATGTATTCTCTGACAACCTCAGACAATTACTTTTATCCGCTCCTTTGGGACAAAAAGTTGTCTTAGGTATTGATCCAGGATTTAGAACGGGTTGTAAGATAGTAGTTCTGGATGCCAGTGGTGAATTATTGGAAAATACCACCATTTATCCGCATCCACCTCAAAATGACAGCTCCGGAGCAACGAAGACATTATCACATTTAATACAAAAACATAATATAGAAGCTATTGCCATTGGAAATGGAACTGCTGGAAGAGAAAGTGTTGATTTTTGCCGGACCCTTCCACAACCTCACCCTATTTCTATATTTAGTGTAAATGAAGCTGGTGCCTCTATTTATTCTGCCTCCGAAGCCGCAAGAGAAGAATTTCCCGACCAGGACTTAACCGTTAGGGGTGCCATCTCTATCGGTAGAAGGCTCATGGATCCTTTGGCTGAATTAGTTAAAATTGATCCAAAATCTATTGGTGTTGGACAATATCAACACGATGTAAATCAGCCTAAATTAAAAGAAAGCCTGGATAGTGTGGTAGCAAGTTGCGTAAACAGTGTTGGCGTTAATTTGAATACAGCGTCCAAACATTTATTATCCTATATTTCAGGCCTCGGGCCAACTTTAGCACAGAATATCGTAAAATACAGGACAGAGAATGGCCCATTTAAAGCAAGGAAGGAACTAAAAAAAGTACCCAGAATGGGAGAAAAGGCTTTTGAACAATCCGCTGGGTTTTTACGCATCAGACAAGGGGAACATCCTTTAGATAACACGGCTGTTCATCCAGAATCTTACCCTATCGTTAAAAAAATGGCTAAAGATTTAGGCTGTTCAGTGGACGAGTTGATAAAACAATCAACTATCAGAAAACAGATTAAAGTTAATCAATATGTCACTGAAAAGGTGGGTATTCCAACCTTAAATGACATTATAAAAGAGCTCAATAAACCAGGTTTGGATCCACGAGGAGAGGCAAAAGCTTTTTCATTTGCCGATGGTATTCATTCTATCAATGACTTAAAAACAGACATGGTTTTACAAGGGATTGTAAATAACATTACCAATTTTGGCGCTTTCGTTGATATAGGAATTAAAGAAAGTGGCTTGGTTCATGTGAGCCAAATGGCCAATCGCTTTATTAAAAATCCCGCAGAAGTAGTCAAACTTAATCAAGAGGTAACCGTTAGAATCGTCGAAATTGACTATGCCAGAAAACGGGTTCAATTAAGTATGAAAGATGTAAATTAAATTTACAAAAATTCCACGCTGTGTAATTTATTTTCTACAAACGTAGATAAACGCCGGAGGTATGTTTAGCGGAGTGAACTTTCTTTCAACAGATGAGAACTTCTTTTTAAGAAGTTTATAATCTATCAGCGAATATTGAAATTGAATAAAAAAACCAGAGGGTTTAAGAGCATCATAGCACTGTTGTAAAATATCCCTTTTCAAGGCAAACGGAAAGTTGGCAAGAGGTAAACTTGAAATAACTACATCTACCGATTCTTTTTTAACGTAGGTCAACAAATTCAAGGCATCTCCGTTAATAATCTCCACATTTTCTTTTTCCAACAAAGAGAGTTCTTTCAAAAAATGATCATTTAATTCAAAAGCAAGTAAATGGGTATTTTCTAACAGGGAATCTGCCAAAGCTTTTGTAATACAACCTTGACCAGCACCAAGTTCTACGATTAATTCCACCTTATCAAAATGGATAGGCTGCAACATCTTCTTGATTAACTCAGGAGAACTTCTTACAATAGAACCTGTCGAACGCCAATCTTTAATAGCTTCTTTTAAGAAAGAGATATGTTTACTCATTAAAAAATGTCAAGTGTTACTATACACACAAAAAAAGGGTGCGGGATACAAATATAGTACACCACACCCGATAAATATCAACACTCTGAATTTATTATATAAACTCTGTTTTATTTTCCTTTACCACAATGATATCATCAGAGGGTTTATCTGCTCCAAACAGTTTATTTGTCCATTTTCTTGCTTTTTCCATAAGGAAGTAAATGACAGGAACGACAAGTAAAGTAAGCAACATAGAGCTGGTCAAACCACCTATCAGTGCCCATGCAAGACCATTTTTCCATTCTGCCCCTGGACCTTTTGCCAAGGCGATAGGTAACATACCGAACACCATGGCTACTGTGGTCATAATAATAGGACGAAGACGCAAAGAACCCGCTTCAAGAATAGCTCTGATCGTTCTGTTCCCCTCCTCCTTTCGCTGGTTGGCAAAATCAACGAGTAAAATAGCGTTTTTACCTACGAGACCTACCAACATAATGATACCGAGAATAGCAAAAATATCCATGGTACTCATAGAAAGTGCCAGGGCTAAAAAGGCGCCCACCATAGCTACTGGAATAGAGAATAAAACGACAAAGGGACTAACCCAGGAATTGTAAAGAGCCACCATAATAAGGTACACAAAAAGAATGGAAGCACCAAAGGCAAGACCGAGACTTCCAAAACTCTCTGCCTGAGCCTTTAAGTCGCCTTCATAGGCAATAAAAACGCCCACAGGTGGAGGATTATCAGCTATTTTATTTTGTATATCCACACCAATATCACCGGATTGACGTCCTAAAATTTTCGACGATACTACCAATGAAGGAATCCTATCCTTTCGTTCGAGGAGGCTAGGTCCAGTTGAACTGGATACCAAAGCAAACTGAGATAACTTAATTTGCTCGCCTCGTGGATTTACGAACAACAAATTTTTAACATCCTCTTCATTATTTCTATCAAAGGCATCAAATCTAATATTTATGTCATACTCAGAGTTACCATCTCTAAATTTGGTATCGGTATTTCCCGCAAAAGCAGTTTGCATAGTGGCACCTACTACCTGAAGATTTAAACCAAGCTCTGACATTTTCAGTCTATCTACCTCAATTTTAATTTCCGGATTACCTTCTTTATAACTCATATCAGCTTCCATGGCACCGGGCGTATTTCTAACCCAATCGAGTACTTTATCCCCATAATCTTTAACCTTTTTCAGATCAGCTCCGCTGACAATCACCTGAATAGGCGCCTGGTCTGCTCCACCAAAGAAAGAAACCTGACTTGAATTAACTTTTACGCCAACCAGTACCTTTTCCAGTTCCATCTTAATATTTCTGGCGAAGAAGTCGGTAGACTCCTTCCTTTGGGACGCTGGAGTTATTTTTACCTGTATTTCAGCCAGATTGGATAGGGTTGAACTTCCTATAAAATCGGAGCTTCTTCCTACCGTTGTGAAAATATTTATAATTTCATTTTTGCTTACTAAATATTTTTCAGCGGCGAGTGCCACCTGATTTGTTTGCTCTAAAGTAGCTTCTTTAGGTAGCTCAAGTTTTATAATAAACTCACCTCTATCACTATTAGATATAAACGCTGTCCCAATGAATCCACCGGTAATTAATTGGAAGGATGATAGAAAAACAATAGTTGTCAAACCTAAAACAGCCCACCAATTTCGAATGGCCCACTTCAATAATTTCACATAAGCCTCCGTAAGATTTGAAATTCCTTTTTCAAAAGCAATTAAAATAAATCCTCCGATGGTTTTCTTATTAAAATGCTCCAGTCTGGAAAAACGAGAGGCTAACATTGGGGTCAATGTAAATGAAACGAGAAGAGAAACCAGGGTAGAAATAACTACGACCAAGGCAAACTGTTTCATAATATTCCCAATAATACCGCCAGTTAAAGCGATCGGAAAAAACACAACGACATCCACTAAAGTAATCGCTAAAGCGGTAAAACCAATTTCATTCCTACCATCGAAAGCTGCCTGCCTTCTATTTTTTCCCATTTCCAAATGCCTGAAAATATTTTCAAGTACTACGATGGAATCATCTACAAGAATACCGATAACAAGAGACATGGCAAGCAAGGTCATCAGGTTAAAAGTAAAATTAAAAGCGTACATAAAAATAAGGGTGGTTATTAAGGAAGCTGGAATGGCCACCATAACAATCAAAGCATTACGAAAACTATGCAAGAAAAGAAGCATAATAACAGCCACTAAAATAACGGCAAGACCAATATCATCAATAACGGCATTGACCGCTTCTAGAGTAAAATCAGAAGAATTATTTGCAATACCAAAAGTGAGTTCATCCGCTTTATAGAGTTCCTCTAACTCTTCGATTTCCTTAATTACACTCTCACTTACCGCTACAGCGTTAGCATCTGATTGTTTTTGAACAAGAAAGGCCAGACCTGACACACCATTTAAGCGGCTTAAATCAGTAGGTTCTTTTGTAGCATCTTCAATTTCAGCTACTTCATCGAGTCTTACAGGG
>Ga0136655_1000060_pt1 | contig 42982 bp, 37 predicted proteins | sample CPBDNA_2_FD_94863 | JGI IMG/M metagenome (GOLD analysis project Ga0136655, IMG submission 94863) | Freshwater to marine salinity gradient microbial communities from Chesapeake Bay, USA - CPBay_Spr_15_0.8_DNA (version 2) | ecosystem: Environmental > Aquatic > Marine > Coastal | place: USA... | reverse complement strand
TCTAAGTTCTAATCCATCTTATATACTTGCTCTAAAGTAGAATCGTCGTTTATACTAACAGAAAGGTCTTTCACGAGACCTTCTCTGATATCATAAGCCCATCCGTGGATATACGGCATTTGCCTATGTCTCCATGCATTTTGAATGATGGAGGTTTTGCCTAAATCGTACACTTGCTCAATTACATTGAGCTCAACAAATCGTCTTGCTCTCGATTCTTCGTCCACAATGGCATTGAGTTCATCTCTATGCAAATGGTACACGTCTTTAATGTGTCTTACCCAATTGTCTATGAGTCCGAATTGTTTGTTGCTCATGGCTGCCAATACACCTCCACAACCATAGTGTCCGCACACGATCACATGCCGTACTTCTAAGACTGTAACGGCATAGTCTAAGACGCTAAGCATATTCATATCTGTATGAATTACCATATTGGCGATGTTCCTGTGCACAAACACTTCGCCGGGTGCAGTACCTGTTATTTCATTGGCCGGAACTCTAGAATCGGCGCAGCCGATCCACAATACGGGTGGTTTTTGTCCATCGGCAAGTCTCTCAAAAAAATGGGTGTCTTCTGCCAATCGTGCTTCAACCCACTCCTTGTTGTTCTTCAGTAGCTTCTTGTAATATTCGGGCATATTAGTGGGTATTTAGGGAGCGAAACTTCATGGGTGGAATAGACTTGAGCGTTAACTCTATCTCTCTTCCATCGGCTATTTCAGCAAAACCATAAATAACTTCAAGAGAATCGTGATCGATATTGAGAATCATACTTCCATCTAAAATAAGGCGACTGCCTTTGGGCTGCTTATCTAATAGATGCTGAAGGGATACCTTATTTAGGAAGGAGATGTGTTCACTCAGTCGAATTTTAGTATACGTACCTCTTTCATCTTTTAACTGCTCAATATGTTGGTAGGTTACCTTGAAATTGGCCTTTAAAATAAAGAAGGCACCCACACAGAGTCCGATGATGATTCCGATTAATAGATCGGTTAAGAGAATGGCCACAACGGTTACTATAAATGGAATGAATTGCTCTAATCCGATTTTCCAATGATAGCTGTACAGAACGGGTTTGGTAAGTTTATAGCCAACTACCAATAGAATGGCGGCCAATGCCGAGTAGGGAATGAGATTTATCCATTCAGGAAACAGAAACAAGGCCAGAATAAGCCAAATGCCATGCAATATGGCCGACTTAGAGCTTTCTGCACCCGATTCTAGATTTGCCGAGCTACGCACAATTACGGCGGTAATGGGCAATCCTCCTATCAAGCCAGAAATCATATTTCCAAGGCCTTGGGCCAACAGCTCTCTGTTGGGAGGTGTTAATCTCTTTTTGGGATCAATTTTGTCTATGGCTTCAATGCTGAGTAAGGTTTCCAAAGAAGCCACCAAAGCGATGGTTCCCGCGACCAAATAGAGTTTCGGCATTTTGAGGACAGTCCAATCTGGAAATTGCAAGGAGGAGACCATTCCATTCCAACCCTCAAAGGTGGGCAGGCTTACGAGGTGCTCTTCTCGTATGTAAAAGTCTTGAAAATTGATTTTAAATAGCTGATTTAGAATAACACCAAGAAGCACAACCGCAATTCCGATTGGAAAAGAACCAATCCATTTCATTCTTTTCTTGTACGCAGTTTGTCCGAAAACCATGAGAGCTAAGCAGCAAATACCCACCAAGCTGCTCTCTAGTTGGATGTGCTGCAATGAAGACAGTAAAAAGCTCAGGGTGTTGCTACCGTCACTTTGGAGAAATTCCATCTCTCCAAAAGCGTCCGTATCAAATCCAACCAAATGCGGAATTTGCTTTAAGATGAGCGTCAGTCCTATTGCTGCCAACATCCCCTTAATTACTGCGGAAGGAAAGTAGAGTCCGATGATACCTGCTTTTATAAATCCGAGAATCACTTGCATAAGTCCAGCGAGAACTACAGCTACCAGGAGTGCTTCGAAGCTGCCCAATGTGTCATAGGCATCTAAAACAATTACCACAAGGCCCGCAGCAGGACCGCTGACACTCAATGGCGATTTAGATAAAACGCCAATGACCAATCCTCCAATGATGCCAGAAATAAGACCGCTTAAGGGTGGTGCACCCGATGCCAAAGCAATGCCAAGGCAGAGTGGAAGGGCAACGAGAAAAACCACAATGCTTGCTGCGAAGTCTTTCTGTAGCAATTGAAATGGGCTATAGGCTTTTTTAGACATATAAAATATAAGAGGTAAAGAACCAGCAGAAACGACGGCTGTTATCTTGCCAAGATAAGTTATTATGATTTTAAATTATATGCAGTCATTCCGAAGTACATTAGTGCCGTCTTGGGAACAATAGATGAAATAAAAACTCCTGTGAAAGGAGAGATGGAAGAATTCGAGAAAATCTTCCGAAAAGCTTTGTCGAGTAAAGTGGCTATGCTAGACCATATTACACACTATTTGGTGCGTAGGAAAGGCAAGCAATTAAGGCCTTTATTGGTTTTTCTGGTTGCTAAGTTACACGGTGAAATAAACGGAACAAGCCATCGCGGAGCGGCCTTTATTGAGATGATTCACACCGCAACTTTGGTTCACGATGATGTGGTAGACGATGCCAATATGAGACGTGGATTTTTCAGCCTCAATGCATTGTGGAAAAATAAAATTGCCGTGTTAGTTGGAGATTATCTTTTGGCCAAGGGTCAGTTGTTGGTGATTGACAATGGGGAGTATGAAATTCTTGGTCTTGTAAGTGAGGCGGTGCGTCAAATGAGCGAGGGGGAACTTCTCCAAATAGAAAAGGCCCGCAGATTGGATGTAGATGAAACCGTCTATTATCAAATTATTGAGCAGAAAACAGCTTCATTGATTGCCTCTTGCTGTGCCGTAGGCGCGGCCTCTGTAGGCGCTTCAAAAGACCAAATAGATCAAATGCGAAAGTTTGGAAGTCTTTTGGGGATGGCCTTTCAAATAAAAGATGATCTTTTTGATTATCAAGTGGTGAATAAATCGGGTAAGCCAAGTGGAATAGATATTAAAGAGCAAAAGATGACTTTGCCTTTAATTTACGCCTTGAGTAAAGCCAATCGCAGCGATAAAAAACGGATTATTTCAACCGTTAAGAATCATCACGACAATCCAAAGAGGGTGGCTGAAGTGGTGGGATATGTGAATTCCAGTGGTGGAATTGAGTATGCAGAGAAAGTGATGTACTCTTACCGAGATGCGGCTTTAGAAATACTGAAGGGCTTTGAAGATTCGGAAGTGAAAGAGTCTTTGAAGAAACTAGCCAACTATATTATCGAGCGCAGCAAGTAATAGAAAAAAGGATTCTATCTTTAAGGCATGTCGCGCATATCTGCCCAAAGTATTTCTCAGATCTTTGATACAGCTCGAATAGAGGAGGTTATCGGAGATTTTGTTCAGCTCAAGCGTTCTGGATCGAATTTAAAAGGACTCAGTCCTTTCACCAACGAGAAAACAGCCTCGTTTTACGTATCTCCAGCCAAGCAAATATTTAAGTGTTTTAGTTCCAATAAGGGAGGTACCGTAGTGAGTTTTCTCATGGAATATGAGAACCTATCTTATCCAGAGGCATTGCGCTATCTGGCCAAGCGGTATGGAATTCAGATTGAAGAAGAGGAGCAATCCGCAGAAGAACAGAAGGAGACTAGCGTCCGCGAAAGCCTCTTCATTGTGCAAGAGTTTGCCAAAGACTTTTATGTGAATTATCTCTGGCATACCGACAAAGGAAGGGCCATAGGTCTCAGCTATTTAACAGAACGCGGTTTTAGCTCGGAGACCATTCAGAAGTTTAACCTCGGATTTAGTCCAGAAGGAAGAAATGATTTTTCAGAGGCGGCTCTCAAGAAAGGATACGATCATACGGTTCTTGTTCAGGCCGGCTTGGTTCGAGAAACAGAGACCTATACGAGCGATTTGTTTCGAGATAGGATTATGTTTCCCATCCATTCGCTTTCGGGAAGAGTGGTTGGCTTTGGTGGAAGAATTCTAAAGAACAACCCAAAAGCCCCAAAGTATGTCAATTCGCCAGAAACAGAGATTTACCATAAGGGCAAGTTGCTCTACGGTTTATACCAAGCGCGTAAAACCATAGTAAAAGCAGATCACTGTTTGGTGGTTGAAGGCTATACGGATGTGATTTCAATGGTTCAATCGGGAATAGAGAATGTAGTTTCTACCTCGGGAACGGCACTTACTTCCGACCAAATCAGGCTGATAAAAAGGTTAACAGAGAATATTGTTTTTTTATTCGATGGAGACGCGGCTGGAATTAGAGCCTCGCTTCGAGGAATAGATTTAGTTCTCAAAGAAGGAATGCAAGTAAAGATTGTACTCCTTCCCGACAATCACGATCCTGATAGCTTTGCGAAGGCCTATGGCCAAGAAGGCATTCGGAAGTATATTATTGAAAATGAGAAGGATTTTATTCGTTTCCGCTGCGATTTAATTCTGGAAGACGCCAAAGAAGATCCCATTGCCAAGACTAAGTTGATTGGTGAATTGTTGGATTCTATTGCTTTAATACCCAATGCGATTTCTCGCAGCCTCTATGTGCAAATGGCGGCCAGAGAAACCAAGATGGATGAAGCCCTTCTCTTGCGGGAGTTGAATGGGGCCATTGAGCGACATGCTCGTAGCGAACAAAAGGAAATTCAAAGGCAAAAAGAAAGGGAGAAACATTTAGGTGCTCAGCAAGAAGTCAGCTCAGAGCCTTCGAAAGCAGGTCTGGCGGCAGTACCTTCTCCAGATCAGGAAACGCCTTTGATGGAGCTGGAAGAACCGCCTGGGTATAGGATCGAAAAAGCCCTTGTGGAACTCTTGCTGAACCACGGGTATAAAAAAATAGTGGCTTCTGATAAAGTGATTGAGGAAGATGTTTCCAGTGAAGCCCAAGAATTGACGGTAACTCAATTTGTTCTGCAAGAACTAGCATACAATGAAGTGCACTTTAAAGATCCCGTTTGTGCTGGCATTTTAAATCGAATTCACGAGGCCTGGTTAAAGGGAAGAGATGTTCTCACCGCAGAGGATTTTTTGGAGTCTCAAGATGGTTCCGCAGAATTGGTGGCAGACTTACTTTTTGAAAAGTATAAAATCAGCAACTGGGAGGAGAAAGGAGTCTATGTTAGAGATAGAGACGAGAGCTTAAGCCAATATGCCTCAGATGTTATTTTAAGGTTGTTGGATATATTGCTTTACGAGAAATACGGCAAAGAATTTGAAAATCTGCCCATGGATACTCCGATAGAAACCCTAAAAAGGGCGATGGAGTACAATCAAATGCGGATTAAAATTCAACTCGAATTGAATAGAGTGGTTTAAATCAGTACCAAGAGTATAATTCCACTGATAAGAAAGAGCTTGTAAACGATATGAAGTTTTCGAGCCTTCTGACTTTGTTCTACCCACTTTGGAAGTTGATTCCAACTAAAGTATTGCAGAAGCAAACTCAAGCCTAAGTAAATCCAGAGTTGATCTAGATCGAAGAAGCAAATAAGAATTAATGCAATAAGGCTGGAGGCAACGGAGATCAAGCTGAGATGGCGAGCAAGTCCAATGTAGCCAGTGCGTGCGGGTACTGTCGGATAACCTAAAACGGTATCGCCTTTCAATCCAACTACATCTTTCACCAAGCCTCTGGTAAGCTCAAGTGTAAAGAGGTAGATAGCATAAATCACTAAGGTGAAATGCGGATTTTTATAATAGAAGAAAATAGCAAAAAAGGGAAGGAAACTCAAAAGAGCTTTGATGAGGTTGGCAACAACAGCGAGCTTTTTGATTTTGTGCGAATAGGCCCAGAGGGAGGCAGCAAAGACCGAGAAGAACAATACCGCACGCCAAGAAATAGAAGAGGCCAATACAATGGCTAAGAGATTGAGAAAGAGGTAAATGTTAAGGGCGGTAGGAGTGCTTACAATATGTTCAAAAGCCGTTTGCAAAGGCCTATTGATCATATCCTTCTCTTGATCGTAAAAATTATTGATGATAAATCCGCCCGCCACCACTAAAGCAGTAGATAATCCTATAATGTGCAGATTGAGGTCGAGTAGGGTAGCCTTCCAATCGGTGGGATCGTTGAGAACAAAGAGCGCAGTAAGAAATTGAGCCAAGGCCACAAGTCCTACATTCCACCACCGGGCCTGACTGAGAAGGGCGATGGTTTTGAGAATAGTTAACCGACCTTCAGACTGTGTCATAAATTAGATTCTCTGAATAAGCTCGGGCCTGTATTCGGAAAGAATTTGAGATGCTTTTTCATAATCTTGAGTGAATCCGAGAATAAATCCACCTCCACCAGAGCCACATAATTTCAAATAGTAGTCTCCGCTGTCAATTCCTTTTTTCCATAAGTCTTGAAAGTCTTCTGGAATCATAGGGCTAAAATTCTCCAATAGAACCTTGCTCAATTGCTTTAAGTTTCGGAAAAGACCTTTGGCTTCTCCTTTTATGAAACTTTTAATGCAGGCATCGTTGTATTTTATAAACTGATCCTTCAGCATGGTTCTGAAACCTTCTTGCTTCATCTTCTCTAGAAATATGTTAACCATATTCTGAGTAGATCCTGGTTTTCCTGAATTAATTAAAAAGATTCCGCCCTTTCCTTCAAGATTGGCAGCTAGATGAATGGTGCCTAGATCTTCTTGAGATTTTATTAATACTGGCAGCTGTAAATAGGCTATCAGCGGATCTAATCCAGAAGATTTTCCATGGAAATACGATTCAAGTGAACCTAAGATTTTCTTGAGTTCAATGAGATCATTCTTTTCTATAGAGGCACTTTTATCAATTGGATTTAGAGCATATCGACTGTAGATCGCAGCTACTAAGGCTCCTGAGCTTCCAATACCAAATCCTTGGGGAATACTCGATTGGAAATAAAACCCTTCCTCTAAATCTTCCTCAAAAGAAACTAAGTCGAGCTCGCAGGGAAGATTGTTTTCGGATTGAAGAGTCTGTAAATAACTAAGATACTTTTTTAAGGGCTCGGTAGAGTCAGAGGTGTTTTGGCCTTCTTCGGCTTTTTGGAACCTTCCGCCATAATCACTGAGTGGAATGCTCAATCCCATAGAATCTTTGATGATTCCGTATTCTCCAAAGAGTAAAATCTTTGCGTAAAAGAGCGCTTCGTTACTTACTTTCATTCTATCCATTTGGATTCAGCACCTGTACCAACGGTGTCGCAAAGATACTTCGCATTCGCCGAGTATTTACGAGCCAAGTCGTTAACCCATAAATCGATATTTTGTTCGTGAGAATCAGGGAATAGCAAATGAACATTGGCACCAGCATCGAGGGTAAAACAAATGGGAATTTTTGTTTCATCTCGAAAGGCCTTAACCTCTTCCAAAACGGCTACCGTATTCGGACGCATCAAGAGATAAGGGGTAGAAGCACTGAGCATAAGTGCATGCAGGGTCAAAGCTTCGAGTTCGGTTAGTCGGATGAATTCATCGAGATCGCCTGACTCCAGAATTTCAGTCATGCGAAGGCAATGCTCGAAGGCCTGTTTTTTTCTGGCCTCAGCGAAAGGATGCCCGTTCATTAGATTATGTCCTGCGGTAGAAGAAACTGACTTCACGCCTTCGTCTATTAGAAGAATATAATCTTTGTACGATTTAAAAATCGGATGCGTTTTGTCTGCAAGTCCAATAGCAAATTGGTTGGAAGAATGCTCTATGGCAGGATGTTTCCCCCATAATCCAACGATTGGAAAAAGCGATCTGCAAGCACTTCCACTTCCCAATCTTGCCATTTCAGAGGCAAGAGAACGGTCGAGTTCTGATTCGTTTTTCAAGCTAGACAAGAGATGGGCGATGGCAAGACTTAAAGCACCAAAGGCAGAGGCAGAGCTCGCAATACCACTGCTGTGTGGAAAAGTGTTTCTAGAACTTATTTCCAGCTCTAGTCCTTGCAACTCTGGAGCTAGATGGGCAATTCTCTCGAGGAATTGTTGAATTTTCGGTTCAAATCCCGGTTTTTTTTCACCTTCAAAAAGAAAAGAGAAGCTTGGGTTTTGAGATTCTTTCCAAGCTAGTTCGGTAATGGTTTTACTTTCAGAGAGGGTGAGAGAAACCGAAGGGTTCATAGGCAACTGAACTCCTTCTTTCCCCCAATACTTCACCAAGGCGATATTGGAAGGACAAACCGCTTCTATTTTCATTCTTCAGCTATTTCCGCTTGAGGCGCAATTTTTTTAACTAAACCTTGCAATACTTTTCCTGGACCGAGTTCCGTAAAATGTGTAGCACCATCTGTGACCATATTTTGAACGGTTTGTGTCCAACGCACAGGGGCGGTAAGTTGTTCGATCAGTAGGTTTTTAATGGCGGCAGCATCCGTAGAAGGAAGAGCGGTTACATTCTGATAAACAGGACAAATGGGATTGTTAAAAGGAGTTTCTTCAATGGCTTTTCTCAATTCTTCTCCAGCTGGAGCCATTAAAGGCGAATGAAAGGCTCCACCTACAGGAAGAATGAGGGCCCGTTTCGCACCCGCTGCTTTAAGTCTTTCGGCCGCACTTTCTACTGCTAGAACTTCACCCGAAATAACGAGTTGCCCCGGACAGTTGTAATTAGCAGCAACCACAACACCTTCAATTTGAGCGCAGATCTCTTCTACAATGGCATCTTCAAGACCCAAAACGGCTGCCATGGTAGAAGCTTGTATCTCGCAAGCCTTTTGCATGGCCTTTGCTCTTTTGCTTACTAATTTCAATCCGTTTTCAAAACTCAATGCGCCTGCGGCAACTAGAGCAGAGAATTCGCCCAAAGAATGACCCGCGGTCATATTCGGTTGGAAGCGATTACCTAAGGAAGTCACTGCCGCAATAGAATGCACAAAAACAGCAGGCTGAGTAATATCCGTAGCCTTTAGCTCTTCCGCGCTTCCTTCAAACATAGTTTTACTCAGTTCAAAACCAAGAATTTCATTTGCCACTTCAAAAATCGATTTTACCTCTGGGGATAAATCGTAAAGGTCTTTCCCCATTCCGCTGAATTGAGAGCCTTGTCCTGGAAATACATATGCTTTTTTCATTCTCCGTAATATTCTACAAAATTATTCTCTGTTTCTTCGAGGCGCACGCAATGCAAGAAGGCGTGGTGCTCCGAAATTTTAGGTTCAAGTATTTTCCAGATTTCTACCGCAAGAACTTCCGTAGACGCCATTTTTCCAAGCATAAAGTCTACATCGGTATTGAGATTTCTATGGTCGAGTTTATCTGTAACGTAGATTTTCATCAATCGCTTGAGATCCACCAAGTTCATTACAAAACCGGTGTCTGGATTAATCGAACCCTTTACTGTTACAATAAGGTTGAAGTTATGTCCATGGAAATTTTTGTTTGCACATTTTCCAAAGACTTCGTCATTCTTTTCAATGCTCCAATTCGGATTGAATAATTGATGCGCCGAACTAAATCTCTCGCGGCGCTGAATGTATACCATACTCTAAATTTCGGGCAAAGATAAGATGGTTAGAAGGTTTACATCAATCCACTATATTTGCGCCCCGATATTTTGGAAATTTTAACCAATTAATAAGAGAAATGGAAAATGCAATTTACCTAGTTCCTCTACTAGGAGTTCTTGGCCTAATAGTAATGGTGTTTAAAGCCATTTGGGTAACGAAACAAGATCCGGGTGATTCCAATATGGTTGAGCTCGCAGGTTATATAGCAGATGGTGCCTTGGCTTTTCTAAAAGCAGAATGGCGTGTATTGGGAATATTTACCTTTTTCGCTGCTATTCTCTTGGGATGGTCAGGAACATTGGTAGAGCATTCGGATTGGGTAATCGCTATCGCATTTATTATTGGTGCATTCTTTTCTGCTTTTGCGGGATGGATAGGAATGAACATAGCCACAAAGGCGAATGTGCGCACCACCCAAGCTGCTAGAACGAGCTTAGCTAAGGCTTTGAAAGTTTCTTTCACTGGAGGTACGGTAATGGGACTTGGAGTGGCAGGTCTTGCCGTTCTCGGACTAAGCGTTTTATTCATCGTTTTTAGTGGGATGTACGACAGCATGGAGACGGCCTTGGAGGTTTTAGCTGGATTTTCATTAGGTGCTGAATCTATTGCCCTTTTCGCTAGAGTAGGGGGAGGTATATATACAAAGGCTGCCGATGTGGGTGCCGATTTGGTTGGAAAGGTTGAAGCTGGAATTCCAGAAGACGATCCAAGAAACCCGGCTACTATTGCGGATAACGTGGGAGACAATGTTGGAGACGTTGCGGGTATGGGAGCCGATTTGTTCGGTTCTTACGTAGCAACCATCTTGGCTACTATGGTTCTAGGTCGCGAAGTAATTTCTTCTGGAGACAGCTTTGGTGGTCTTGCTCCAATTTTACTGCCTATGTTCTTGGCAGGATTAGGAATTGTATTCTCGATTATTGGAACATTCTTCGTTCGTATTAATTCAGAAACAGCTTCGGTACAAAAAGCATTGAACTTAGGAAACTGGGGTTCAATGGTGGTTACGGCTGTAGTGTCTTATTTTCTAGTGAATTGGATGTTACCCGATGTATTGGTTTTTGAAAGAGGGAATTTCACCTTTAGCAATATGGATGTGTTTTACGCTATTATGATTGGATTGGTAGTAGGAGCGCTTATGTCCATTATCACAGAATATTACACAAGTATGGGCAAGCGTCCTGTTTTGAGCATAATCAAGCAGTCTGCTACGGGTCATGCTACCAATATCATTGGTGGTTTAGCGGTTGGAATGGAATCTACCGTATTGCCAATTTTGGTTTTAGCGGGAGGTATCTATGGCAGTTTTGCAGTTGCTGGCCTTTATGGTGTAGCCATTGCAGCAGCTGGAATGATGGCTACTACGGCCATGCAGTTGGCTATTGATGCTTTTGGTCCGATAGCGGATAATGCTGGTGGTATTGCTGAAATGAGTGGTTTGCCAAAAGAAGTACGTGAGCGCACAGACAATTTAGATGCAGTGGGAAATACAACTGCTGCTTCTGGAAAAGGATTTGCAATTGCTTCGGCGGCTCTTACTGCTTTGGCCCTTTTTGCTGCCTATGTTGGTTTGGCAGGTATAGATGGTATTGATATTTATAAAGCAGAGGTTTTATCTATGTTGTTTGTGGGTGCCATGATTCCTTTCATCTTCTCTTCGTTGGCCATTGCTGCGGTTGGAAGAGCGGCCATGGATATGGTGAAAGAAGTTCGCAGACAATTCAAGGAAATTCCAGGTATTATGGAAGGCAAAGCCAAGCCGGAATATGAGCGCTGTGTTGAAATTTCAACCAAGGCCTCTATTCGTGAAATGATTGCTCCCGGTGCTATTACTTTATTGTCTCCAATTATAGTTGGATTTGCTTTTGGTCCAGAGGCTTTAGGTGGATTGCTTGCGGGTATTACTGTGAGTGGTGTTCTAATGGGAATGTTCCAAAACAACGCTGGAGGCGCGTGGGATAACGCAAAGAAGTCTTTTGAAGCTGGAGTAGAGATTGATGGAAAGATTGAATACAAGGGTTCTGAGGCCCATAAGGCTTCAGTTACTGGAGATACTGTAGGCGATCCTTTTAAAGATACTTCTGGTCCTTCAATGAATATCTTAATCAAATTATCATCTATTGTGGCCTTAATTATTGCTCCGCACATTGCTGGAAGTGGAGGTTCACACTCTTCTATTAATGAAAGTGGCTATTTTGATAAGGTGGAAGAGATGAATATCATAACTGAACCTTCAGCAAATAGAATTGCAGTTGTTACAGGCATGGGTAGGGTAGAGAATGTTTCGGTTGAGTTGCTGCATTTGGGTATTTATCAAGGCTCAATCGTTGATTTGGCTTTGGTGATAACAGATGTTCGCTTGGAAGAGGAGGCTTTTAATCAGAGTGGTGCTACAACCATTGAGTTTGGTGCAATAGAATCTTATCTAGAAAGTGGATTCTACTACGTGAAGGGAATTGCACATATCGGAGAAATGGGTGATAGGGAGGCAATTTTCCGTTTTTCTATGGATAGATCAGGGAAATGGGCGAAAGGTGAATTGAAAATTTATTAATAGCCAATAACGTAAAAAGGGGGATGAATCATTGGTTCATCCCCCTTTTTTTTGTTTAAGAGAAATGTGTTTTAAAAAAGCCCGTGTATTTGGGCATCAATTCGTTCGATTATACTTCCTAAATCTTCACTGTTCTTTGGGAACCTATTATTATCTACGTCTATGATCAATAGATTTCCCTTGTCATAAGTGGAAATCCAAGCTTCGTAGCGCTCATTCAAACGTGTTAGATAATCCAAGCGAATGCCATTTTCATAGGCTCGTCCTCTTTCTTGAATATGACCAACAAGAGTAGGAACACTGGCCCTTAAATAAACCAGTAAATCGGGCGGAGTAATAAAGCTCTCCATGAGCGAAAACAACTCTTGATAACTGTTGAAATCCCTTTCAGGCATCAAGCCCATTGCAAATAGATTGGGTGCGAAAATGTGCGCATCCTCATAAATGGTTCGGTCTTGAATTACATCCAAGCGATCTTGCCTGAGTTTAACAATCTGTTTAAATCGGCTCTGCAGGAAGTAAATCTGCAAGTTAAATGACCAGCGCTGCATCTCAGCATAGAAATCATCTAAATAAGGGTTGTCTGTAACATCCTCATACTGAGGCTCCCATTTATAGTGCTTAGCTAATAATTCAGTGAGTGTGGTTTTTCCGGATCCTATATTTCCGGCAATTGCAATGTGCATACGGTACTTTCTTGTCTGTGCACGAATTTAGTTCATTACAAACTAATTTGGAGGCTTTCGATCGACTTTCCATTCCACAAAAAGATTTTTCCATTGCTGTACGTCCAGTCTTTGCACTCTAGGGCTTCCTTCACCTTGTACAATCGAAAGTTCTCTTTTAGAATCCACCAGCCTTCTGGATTCAATATCAGCCAGCTAGAACCAGTCCATTCTGCTTTGTCAATGCCATTCATAGGTTCAAATTGGATGAAATTTCCCATGATATCAAAAGAGACTAAACCAATATCAGTCGTAAGCAGAAATCCGTTAATGCTTGAATACAAGCCTATTACCTTATTTTCTTTGTTTAGGATCTGGCTGATGGCAAGGCTTTCTAGGCGAATTCTTTTATCCCTTCTATCCATTTTTAAAACCTTGTCCTTGGCCTGATCGTAAAGCCAAAGAAAGTTGTCATCTGCCAAGGCAACACATGGAACATCAGAAAAACCAAGATCCAATAAGTTTAAGGCTTGTTCTGATTGGTTAAGCTGATTGTCTAGCAAAAGAACTTGGTTAAAGGTCTTGTAGTGAAGTGAGAGCCGCATAGGATCGTACACATTTATGGCATCAGGTTTTCCTAAATCAGGTCGGCTAAATCGGGCGAGTTCTTTGCCTTTTAGATCGGTTTTAATCAATCCTTGACTTCCCAAGAAATAGAAATTACCAAGGTGATCTGCCCATATATTCGATATCCTCATTTTTGGGATAGCGATTTCTTGTCCAACTAAAGAAGGGCAAAGGAGAAAAAGAATGAATGTTACGATAAAGACTTTAAAGCGTTTAGTCATTGTTCTTTTGAAAGAGGGGCAAGATTTCATCCAAAAATTCGCGATGATTGGCTAATCGGGGAACTTTGTTCTGACCGCCCAGTTTTCCATTCCTTTTCATCCATTCGTGGAAAGTTCCTCTAGGAGCAATATGCACTCGAGGCATTGTTAAAGCCATATCCTTATGTCTCTTGGCCTCGTAATCTGTATTTAACTTCTTTAGCTCGTTGTCTAAGTTCAGTTTAAAGTCTTCCAGATGATCGGGAATTGAATCAAATTCGATAATCCATTCATGAGAACCAGCCTTGCCATTTTTCATATAAACTGGACCGGCGGTATAATCTATAATGCTGCATCGGCATTCTTCACAGGCCTTGTCAATAGCGCGGTCTGCATTTTCAATAACGAGCTCTTCTCCAAAAGCATTGATGAAATGCTTGGTTCGTCCAGTAATTTTTATCCGAAAAGGATTTAAAGAGGTAAATTGGATGGTATCACCAATTTTATATCGCCAAAGACCTCCATTCGTAGAAATGATCATGGCATAATTCACTCCTTTTTGAACTTCTATAAGCGGAATGGCTAGGTCGCTTTTTGCGGAGTCCATAGGTATAAATTCATAGAAAATACCATAATCCAGCATGAGTAACAAATCATCTGCATAAGCCCTATCTTGAATTCCAAAGAAGCCTTCACTGGCGTTGTAAGTCTCAAAAAAGTGAAAGTTTTCTTGAGGGATGAGTTTCTCAAATTGTTGTCTGTACGGAGTAAACGACACTCCGCCATGCATATAGAGTTCTAAATTTGGCCAGACTTCTTTTAGATGGGTTGCGCCACTAATTTCTAAAACGCGTTTCAGTAGAACAAGCATCCAGCTCGGCACGCCAGCAAGAGATGTAACATCTTCTTTTATAGTGCTTTGAGCAATGGCTTCTATTTTAGTCTCCCATTCGTCCATCAAGCTTATCTTATTGCTCGGTGTACTAATCATAGTTACCCAAAAAGGAAGGTTTTCAATGATAATAGCAGAGAGATCGCCATAAAAAGATTCATTCTCTAGATTGTTTAAGCGGGTACTTCCTCCTAAGCGCAAGCCTTTTCCGGTAAAAATTCGGGTTTCAGGATTGGCATTGCAATACAGCGAAAGCAGGTCTTTTCCACCTTTAAAATGACATTCTTCTAAAGACTCTTTGCTAACGGGAATGAATTTGCTTTTAGCATCTGTTGTGCCCGATGATTTCGCAAACCATCGAATTTCACTAGGCCAAATAATGTTTTGTTCTCCTTGTCTAACACGTTCAATGAGGGGAGAGAACTCTTCGTAGTCAACAATAGGTACCCTTTCTGCAAATTCGCGATAGCTATTAATACTCGCAAAATCAAAGGTCTTTCCATATTCCGTTTGCGAAGCACTTCGAAGCAATTGCACCAACCACTCGCTTTGAACTTCATCGGGATATTTCATGAAGAGCTCGATCTGATGGAAGCGCTTTTTCATCCTCCATGAAATAAAATTATTTATCAGATCAAAACTCATCATAGGGTTTTATTTAAGCCATTTATCAAGCCATCCGAAAAATTCGGAATGCCATAACAGTCCATTTTGTGGACTTAGAACCCAATGGCCCTCATTGGGGAAGTATAGAAAACGAGAGGGTACATTGCGAAGTTGAGCAGCTTGAAATGCTTCCATACCTTGGTTGATAGGCACTCTAAAATCCAATCCACCATGGATTACCAATAAAGGGGCATCCCAGTTTTGTACAAAGTTTTTAGGATTGAATTGGGTGTAAGAAGTTTTGAAGGCTGGATCCCAATAAGGACCTCCAATATCCCAATTGGCAAAAAACATCTCTTCTGTACTTCCGTACCAGCTTTCTAGATTGAAAAGCCCACAATGTGAAATAAGTGCTTTAAATCTTTTTTCGTGTATTCCAGCTAACATATAAACACTGTATCCACCATAACTGGCGCCAACCGCGCCCAGATTTTCTGCATCTACATAGGATTCTTTACTTAAATCATCAATAGCAGATAGGTAGTCTTTCATGGCCTGACCTCCCCAATCTTTAGAAATATCTTCGTTCCAATCTACTCCAAATCCAGGTAAACCTCTGCGATTGGGAGCTACTACGATATAGCCATTGGCAGCCATTAGCTGGAAGTTCCATCTGAAGCTATAGAATTGTGATACCTGACTTTGTGGTCCACCTTGACAGTATAAAAGGGTAGGATGTTTTTTTGCTGGATCGAAATCAGGAGGGTAGATTACCCAAGTAAGCATCTGCTTTCCGTCTGTAGTTGTAACCATTCTTTTTTCTACACGACTCTTCAAAAGAGTAGAATAAATGTTGTCATTTACCTTGGTGATTTGAGAGAGCTTATTCTTTTTATCCAAGGCATAGAGCTCAGTGGCGTGATTCATATCCTGCCTTTCAACTACAATGGTTCCATTAGCATAAAGAAAATGATTGTAATTGTGTTGATCTGTAAGCAATGAACCTTCGGAAACGCGTTTGAACCCGTTCTTCTTAAAGGTAAATTCTATTTCATTTAATTGCTCCGTTCCATCTTTGGGGTGATTGTATAAAATCCGGTCTTCTTCGGCCCACACATAAGAAGAAACATAGTCTTTTTCAATTAGCTTGAATTTCTGACCCGACTTTACATCCAACAACCAAAGTTCATTAACATCACTTTCATATCCATCACGAGGCATGCTTGTCCAGCTAAAGAAAGAACCATCCGGAGACCAGCTTGGGTTTTTATCGTACCCCATCATTCCCTTGGTTATGTTGGATGTCGTTTTGCTTTCAATATTGTACAGGTAGATATCAGAGTTTGTGCTAATCGCGTACTCTTTGCCTACTTTTTTCTTGGATACGTAAGCAATGTTTTTACCGTCAGGACTTAGTTCAAAGTCTTCTGCACCGCCAAAGGGGAGCATTGGACTGTCGAAAGTTTCATCCTTCATTATATCGGTAAAATCAAAGGCCATGCTTTTGCCGCCATCAAGACGGATGCGAGTAAAGCAAACATGCTGGTTTTTATCGTCACTCCAGCTGTCCCAATGTCTGTACATGAGATCATCGGTTACCATGGCCTCAGCTTTCGGAAGATTCGGGTATAAATCGGAAGTGCTTTTTTGGGTTTTAAATTCCTTAGAAAATAGGAGGAATACAATTCCCTCTCTTTCATAGGCTTTTACATTCTGAATGCCCTCCGGAATCTCCGTGAGCTGTCGGATGTTTTGCCCGTCTGCATCCATAATATGGTATTGACCTTTGTAAACAAATCCAATTTTTTCGCCATTTAGAAGGTACTGGGCAGAATAGACCTTTCCGTTTATTTGGGTAATGGCCTTGCTTTCACCGGTGGTAATATCTACCTCGTATAACTCGCGTTTACTAGAATTCTCATCTAAGTTATAGCGCGAGACGCCATAGATACTTTTCTTTCCGTTGGGATGAATATCTTCCAATCCGACACGACCTAATTCCCAAAGTTTTTCGGGAGTCATTACGTTAGTCGTTTGAGCGAACAGGCCAGTAAGTAGAAGAAAGGCTAAAAGGGTAGTGATTTTGCGCATGGCGTTTTATTTAGAGTCTATAACCTTTAATAAGGTGCGAAAAGCTACAATTTTTTGTCCGTATTTTTTCGCGGTTTCTTGACGTATTTTATTTGCAAAAAGCTGCTCATACAATTGGAATGATTCCATGTCAGCAGTAAAGTATTGAATCGAATAGGTTGTGCCTATTTCTTCTTCCACCAATACTTGAGAAAAGGTGTATCCAGAGAACAGTCCAGTTTCTAGCACTTCTTTGATGTGAGCATTGAGCATCCAAGCCTTCCATTCATCAAGAATAGAATCCTCTACGTTCACAGTAACATTGTAAATAATCATCGGATTATGATTTTCTCAAAAATAAGTTAGCTCAAGGGATTATTTCTCCACGGAGAACACGAATTCGTCTTCTAGCCGCATCAGTATAAAAGCTGTCTTGATGCTTTGCCAATAGTTGACTGAAATATTCAGTAGCTAATTCATTGTCAAACAATTGATCTTGGTAAAGTAGACCTAAAGTATAGAGTGCCTCATCAGCAAGAATGTCTTCTCCGAAATTGTCTAACAGAAGTTTGAGTTCTTCCACGGCCTTTTCAAATTCCTTTTGATCTAAATGAATTTTGGCTTTCATCCATAAGGCCTCATCTTGAAGGCTATGGTCAAAGAATCCGATTTGCAAAGTATCCAAAACGCTGAGGGCTTCGGGATAAAGCTTCCTTACATATAATTTTTCTGCACGTGCATAAAACACAAGAGCTTCCGTATTGGTATCGAGTCCAACATTGTCTCTAAGAATTAAGCTATAAGCCATTGCATCATTCGCAATTACCTTAGAAACGCTGTGTTTTAAAGCATCGAATAGATTGGTGGCCCACTCAAATTCGCCTTGGTAAAAAGCCACTTTTGCGCGACTAAATTTGGCTTCATCGGCTAATTCCGTTCCTGGTCTAGCCTTTTCTACCTGAGCATAAAAGAGGATAGCCTCGTAATACTTTCCAGAGAAAGCCAACACATCGGCATAGGCCAAAAGGTTTAAATCGAGTTGAGCTCGAAGCGGATCAGGTATTTCTATTAGAGTATTTATTTTATTCAGAGCTTCTTCCGTTTGTCTTTTTTCAAAAGCCTGCAATCTTGCCCATTCTCTATGGCTCGAGGCAGTGTTTAAATCCAGGGGAAGTGAATTTAATACAGAGGAATACTGTTTAATCAGATTTTCTAGTTGTAGGCTATCTCGCTTTGAACTAGAATAGTATTCTAGACGCTGAGCTTCTAGCTTTTGTAAAACGGCAAGGAGATAGAATTCAGATTTAGGTCCTACTTCTAGGGTAATATAATCATAGGCCTTAATTGCAGTTGAGAACTCTTGATTTCGCAAGCATACATCGGCAAATTGATAGACTTCATATTGGGTTCTCCCCATTCTTTTATCAAGCGCTTTAAGTTGACGAAGGGCACCATTGAAGTTTTGCTCTTGAACGAAAACCCATACAAGAAGTTCACTGAAAACGGGATTGTCATTCAGTTGGATTTGCTCGATGATCTTTTGTTTTACCTCAATGTTGAGAGGATCGTTTTCGTCTGTACTTAAAGACTGTGCTAAGAAAAACTGAATAGTTTGCAGATAAGCCGGACTGGAAGGTATAAGGAGTAGATATTCATCAATAACCTTATCAATTTCACCCAATTCCCCATAAATCTGGGCCTTCTGATAATGGAAGTTGTATTGAGCATTTTTCTTTTCAGCTATTTCATAAGCCTGTAAGGCTTTGTCTAAAAGGCGGGCTTCTTCAAAGAATCGAGCGCTTTGGTAAACCGTATTGGGTTGAACTTCAATTTGATCTAAAACCATTTTAAAGCTCTCATCTGCCTTGTTTTTATTCCCCTGAGCCAATTGTAACCTTCCCAGCTCAATGAGGTAATAGTCAATAGGACGTGGATTCTTTTTTAGAAATTTTTGAGTAAATTTCTCTGCAGATCGATAGTCATCAAGGAGTTCATAGCATTGAATAATTTTCTCGAATAAGCCTTTTTCTGGACGAATGGAAAATACGTCCTCGTAAGTGGCAAGGGCTTTAGCGTATTCTTCTTGCTGAAAGTAGGCATCGCCTAGGGCTTCATTTGCATTCTGAGCTTGAGTAAGGCTACTAAAGAAAAGGCAAAGAAAGAGGGCGATGAGCCACCTCATAGGTTGGAAACATACTGCCGAGTACTGTCTAAAATTGGTTTTAGTCTTGTCCATTTATCTAGTCCTTCCTTCGTTTCTATATGTCTTAAACGAATTTTAGCCTGCAATTCTTGCAAGGCATTTTGCTCATCCAAAAGGTAGGTATGAAAAGACAAACTATCTAATTCACCTTTTGAATAGGAATTACTAAGAGAAATCAACTGGCTTCTACTTAGATTCAGGGCATCGGCAATGGCAGAAGAATCTCCTCTTGACTTTCTAATAGAGCGCTCTACTCTTTGTAAATCAGAGAGTTCGTAGATCCAGAAAGAGCGGTTTGAGGTGTCTCTATAGTTTGATTTGAACCATTCGTATTGTTCGTAAACTTCATCGCTAAGTGAATATAGTTTAACGTACTGAATACTGTCATAACAGCGGTTGATGTAGTCTAAAGAAGCCTGGATTTCTAGCTCGGCTTCTTCTTTAGCTTTATTTGAAGAGGATAGGCTGCAGCTTGCGCTGATAAGTCCTAGAATGAAAAGGAATGCAAATGCGCTGTATTTCATATTCTATCGAAATGTGTATAGGGTATTAGTGCTTTAGGAATACGGATTCCATCCGAATCTTGATGGTTTTCAAGAAGCGCGGCTACGACTCTAGGTAAGGCGAGTGAGCTGCCGTTTAGAGTATGACAAAGTTGTGGTTTCCCTCCATCTTCTGGGCGATACCTCAGTTTTAGTCTGTTAGACTGGAAGGTTTCGAAGTTAGAAACCGAGCTTACTTCCAACCAGCGCTCTTGGGCAGCACTCCAAACTTCAAAATCGTAGGTTAAGGCGGAGGTAAAGCCCATATCGCCTCCACAAAGTTTTAAGACTCTGTATGGCAATTCAAGAGCATCCAGAAGTGTTGCAACATGGTTTACCATGCTTTCCAGAGTTTCATATGATTTCTCCGGATTTTCAATTACAACCACTTCTACCTTGTCGAATTGGTGAAGTCTGTTTAGTCCCCTAACATCCTTGCCGTAAGAACCTGCTTCTCTACGGAAACAAGGTGTGTAGGCGGTGTTTTTAATTGGGAGTTGTTGGAAGTCAAGAAGATCGTTTCTGTACAAATTGGTAACTGGAACTTCAGCAGTGGGAATGGCATAAAGACCGTCGATAGGAACAACATACATTTGTCCTTCTTTATCAGGCAACTGCCCAGTTCCAAAGGCAGAATCCTCATTCACAAAATGTGGAGGTAGCACTTCTTGAAATCCGGCTTCAATGTTTTTGTCTAAGAAAAAATTGATGAGAGCTCTTTGCAAGCGCGCCCCTTTTCCCTTGTAAACAGGAAATCCAGCACCTGTTATTTTAACACCGAGTTCAAAATCAATGAGATCAAAATCCTTAGCGAGCTCCCAATGAGGTTTCGCTTGATCTACCAAGTTTGGAATTTCTCCAGATCGCCTCACTTCCACATTATCATCAGCACTTTTACCTGCGGGAACAGAATGATGAGGAATATTAGGGATCGCTCTAAGTTGTTCTTCTAATTGGTTTTCAATGTCTGAAAGCTTGGATACTAAATTCTTTTCTACCGCTTTTATTTCGTGCGTTCTTGCCTTTTTTGTTTCGGCTAAATCACGTTTTCCGCTTTTGTAGAGATCTCCAATTTCTTTTGAAAGCAGATTGGATTCTGCCAATAGATCATCGAGTTGTTTTTGAGTACTCTTGCGCTCCTCATCGATGTTCAATACGGAATGAAGATCAGAAGACATGTCGAGGCCACGCTTGGCAAGACCGTTTAGAACTAGCTCAAAATTGTCGCGTATAAAGCTGGGCTGCAACATATTAAAAAGAATTAGAAGGCTTATAATCAGTTTGGGTTAAAAAAAAAGCCACCCTGTTAGGATGGCCTTTTCCAATATTGAACGTTCTGGAGATTAGGCCGTAATTTCAGGCTGAATCGAAACGTATGAACGATTATCTTTTTTCTTACGGAAAACAACCGTACCATCTACAAGAGCAAATAGTGTGTGGTCTTTTCCCATTCCCACGCCTTCGCCTGGATTGTGGTGTGTTCCGCGCTGACGAACAATAATATTGCCCGAAATAGCTGACTGACCACCAAATATTTTAACGCCTAAGCGTTTGCTGTGTGATTCACGACCGTTTTTAGAACTACCGACGCCTTTTTTGTGTGCCATCTTTTTCTATTTAAAGACTAATTAATTAGCCTGCAATTTCTGTTATTGTTATTTGAGTCAAATATTGGCGATGGCCGTTTAGCTTTTGATAGCCTTTACGACGTTTCTTTTTAAATACCAACACTTTGTCACCTTTAAGGTGTTTCTCGATGCGAGCAGTAACTTTTGCTCCATCTATAGCCGGGGCGCCAACAGTGATACTTCCATCATTGTCTAAAAGAAGAACACGGTCGAAACTCACTGAGCTTCCCTCTTCTCCTTCTATGCGATGAACATACACCTTACGGTCTTTTTGCACTTTAAATTGCTGCCCTGCTATCTCTACGATTGCGTACATGCACTAATTTTTTTGGTCTGCAAAAGTACGCAAGCTTTTTAAATGTACCAAACTATCTTATGTCTAAATGAATAATCTTTCCTTCATGGCTTCTAACATTCAATACTTTCCCTTGCTCAAAGAGTAGGTATTGACCTCGAATACCAACTAAAGTGCTTGAAAATTGAGCTTCTTTTTCAAGGGAAATGCTTTTTTGATGTTCAAATGCGGTTGGTCGGGGATACTCAATTTTCAAAGGAATCTCGGAATTGCCACTCAGAAATACTTGAAGATGTTCGGGTACGAGAGACAGTACTTTTTGCTTTTCCTCGATTAAATCGATTGGGAAAAGAGAATTCCCCAGCATTTTTTTAACTACGGTTTTATCCGAAATATGTTGTTTCAATGCCACTTCAAGCTCGCCAGCCAAATAGCGGTTCGGAACTTCGGCTAAAATGATTGCTGATGAGGCCCCCTGATCTATCCAACGGGTAGGCATTTGTTCTTTTCGCGTAACGCCAACTTTTAGTCCGCCACTATCAGCGAGGTAGACTATGTGCGGCTTGAGTTGGTATGCTTTTTCCCATTCCAGATCTCTATCTTCAATTCCAAGATGCGCTTTACTCAATTCTGGTCTAAGGATAAAATCGCCGGCTTCAGGTTTACTATAGAAACAGTCATAACAGAAATTCTGCCTAAAGATTTTATCTACTTTGTAACCACAAAAGCATTGGGTTTTGTGTTGATACTGAAAATTCCAATGCTTGCCAATTAGGTCGTTGACCAACAGAAGATCATCACCTATTTCCAAGGTGTATTTTACCGGAGATTGGAAAAAGACCTTCATTTTTTTAAGAGGACCTGCAAAGAGCATATCGATAGACTATCTTAAGCTTTGGTTAAACTATAAAGGTCGACTCTTCGATCTCTCAGGTTTCGTACACTTCCGAAGGAATTCAATTGGCGCAAAAGATCAATATCAACATCTACTACTAGTATCATTTCAGTATTTTGAGTTGCTTCTGCCTTTATTCCGTTCGTTGGAAAAGGAAAGTCGCAGGGAGTAAAGACCATAGATTGAGCAAATTGTATATCCATATTGTGAACCTTTGGTAGGTTTCCAACACTTCCAGCAATAGCAACATAACATTCGTTTTCAATAGCTCTTGCTTGTGCACAGTTTCGAACCCTTGAATATCCGTTTTGAGTATCGGTTAAGAAAGGAACGAAAAGGATATCCATTCCATCCAAAGCCATTAAACGGCTGAGCTCGGGAAACTCAACATCATAGCATATCAAAATACCAATCTTTCCGCAGTCTGTGTCGAAGGTTTGAATTCTACTACCCCCTTTAAGTCCCCATACTTTGGCCTCGTCTGGAGTAACGTGAATCTTCTCATAGCGCGAAGTAGATCCATCTCTGCGATGCAAGTATCCAACATTCAGAAGTACACCATCTTCAAAAAGAGGCATACTTCCACCAATAATATTGATGTTATAAGAAACAGCTAGTTTGTTGAAACGCGCCACAATTTCATCTGTAAACCCGGCCAATTTTCGAATGGCATCGGATTCACTCAAATGATTGTGATCAGCCATAAGTGGCGCATTGAAGAATTCTGGAAAGAGGGCAAAATCACATCGGTAACCCGAAACGGCGTCTATAAAGAATTCAGCTTGCTGCATCAAATCATCGAGATCGGCATATCCGCGCATTTGCCATTGAACTAATCCCATCCGAACTACCTTCTTAATGGTGGATGGGGTGTCATGTGGCTTTTCAAAATAGACGTTATTCCATTCTAAGAGCACGGCGTATTCTTTCGATGCCGTATCTCCTTCCAAATAATTCTTTAAAATCCTAGACGGATGGAAATCGTTTGAAAGTTGAAAATCTAAAACGGGATCGTGAATTTCTTTTTCTCTAACCTTACGGATGTATTCTATTGGAGAAAGTTCGTTTGCGTATTTGTGATAGTTCGGAATTCTTCCACCGAAGGCAATTCCTTTTAAGTTTAGTTTCTCGGTTAACTCTTTTCTATAATCGTACATTCTTCTGCCAAGTCGAAGTCCACGGAATTCTGGAATGATGAAAACATCAATTCCGTAGAGAATGTCGCCATTGGGATCGTGGGTAGAGAAAGTGAAATTTCCTGTAATCTCCCTGTAAGTATGTCTTTTCTCTAAATGGTTCTCGTCGATAATAATCGAAAGCGCGCAGCCTGCAATTTGGCCATTTACTTTTAAAACTACCTGTCCTTCAGGGAATCGCTCAATAAGACTTTGTATGTGATGCTCTTTCCAATAGCTGTTTGGCATATTCGAGTATGAATCTATCATAGCTATTTTTAGTTGCTCATATTCTTTAAGGGATAGGAAATCGAGACTGACATTTTTAATTTTATCCATATTTTTAATGCTCTTTGGTCCAAAACGAGAGCGAAGTTAATTAGTATTGGAAGGACTGTAGGTTAAACCAATTGGAAGATCTTTTTAAGCCGGGATTCTTCAATCGGAGTTTAGCTAGGTGAAAAGTTAGAGAAATAGAATTTTCAATCAGTAATTCGATGAAGAGGGGAATTAAAAGGTAAAGAATTATCCGCTCATAGACTAAAGTTTATGAGCGGATAATGATTTTACTCCATTTTTCGAAAAAGGGAAAATGCACCTAGCAAATAAAAGGCAGACTGCTTTTCGGCTTTAGCTCTCTAAAGAATTAAGAGCCAGCTTTCTAGATATGAAGACTGGATTTAAAAAACGCAATCGCTTTGCTCCGTTCCACTCCAACTTTTGATCATAAAGACCAAAGGGTAAGAATTCATAGGGCTTCAAGAATTCATGGAAATGCTCTAAAGGAACATGCCTATCGTTGAAGGGATTCATACCTGCCTCAACCTGTAGAAAGGAGATTTTTCCATTTTCAAGACTGGAAATGGCTCCTCTCAAAACTTCAAGATCGTATCCTTCTGTATCAATTTTCAATAAATCCAAATGATCGATTTCTAGGTCTTTCATCATTTGATCTACTGTACTGATGGATATGGTTTCCTTTCGCAAAAACAAATCTTTATCAGACTGAATCATACCCAAAGAACTCATTGTGCTGTCGGCCAAAATATTGATTTCAGCATTGCCAATACTATCACCAAGGGCCTTGTTGTGCGTTTTGATGTTCTTGAAATTCGCAGTGTTCTTCGATAAGGTCTTATAGCTATCCTCCACAGGTTCAAAAGAGTGTATAGCAGATTTTGGAAACCATTTATGCAGTTTTACCGCTGTTTGCCCTGTGTTTGCACCGACATCAAAAATGACCTTAGGATGCAATTCCTTAGGCAACTTTCTTAGGTCAAGGCACATATCTAAACCCTGGGGGACGTATTGGTACAACTTTTCAGGCAATAGATTTTGCATGAAAAAATGTGCTCCTTTTTTAACTGTGTTTTTTAATTTCACGAAAAATTCCTTTGTATTACAGAGTTAACTAGATTATTATGAATTTGAACATCAAAAAAAAGATAGAATTTTAAATCCCACCAAAGTGGTGCTTTCTCAAGTTATTGGCATGTTATTCCTGCTGTGGCTCATAGAAAAGAGTGAGTTTGTATCCTTCTAAATGCGCTACAACACTGTCTTTCAGGAATTGATTTCGACACCAGATATAAGCGGTACTGTCAGGATCAGAAAATTGAGCGCCTCCATCAATAAATAGAACTTGACTATAGTGATGATGCTGTAATTGTTCTAAATCAGATCCGCCATAAATTGGATAAATCCGTTGCTCTACCAAATGCTCTGAAATGGATCCGTATTTTTTAAATATCTCAATGTCATAGTGATAGGCTAAATTGAGCTCCCACCATTTAGGTATAATAACACTAGCGGAATTGGGAGCTTGAAATTCTCGAATGTATTCTGTGACTTCTCTTGGTTGCCTAGATGTTGGGTACGATAAACTTAACTTACTACTCATTGCTAGAATAAATAGGAACATAATGAGATTGCCCAGAAAAGGATGAAACTTCAGAACATGAGATAATAAGTAGACGAAACCTAAATAAAAAATGGGGCTAAGGTAGACAAGGTACCTTTCGATAAACATCGGTAGGTAACTGGAAGCGAAGAACATGCTGAAATAGCAAAAGCTGAAAAGTAGGATTAAAAGATTTCCTTTTTTTGTCGACAAACCTTTCTGCAAAATGGAAAGTAGAATATATACAAACAACACAAATTCAATCATATAAGTGTATTTGCCCAGATGAGTAAATAAGCCAATCCCCCAAGTAAGATGACTCATGTTCGGCTTTGGCACCCAGTTTCCTTCACTCGTAGCTAAAAATCTGTTAACCAATATAATGGTATACGGGGTGTATAGAATTATTATCCAAATAAAAGCAATTAGGCGTTTTTTTAAATTGGTGTAAAAAACTGATTTTGAAGTAAAAGGCAATAAAAAAAGTCCAGCCAATAGAATTATTCCAAAGAAGTGAGAGTAGATGAGAAGAAGGCTTGATAGAATAAAAGCAAAGCTCTTTTTCTCTCCAAGGCCGAAATGCATTTTGAAGAAATAATAGGTAGTCGAAATGGCCAAGAGCGTAAAGAGGCTATAAACCCGAACTTCATGAGCATAGATAATGTTTAAATTGGATAAACACATTAGCAGAGCTGCGGCTAAACCTGTTCTGAAGTTCAGAAATTCTCTCCCCAAGAAATAGGTATAAACCACAGCTAAGGCAGAAAAAATAGTGGAAAGCAATCTTGTATAAAAGGGTTCAATTCCGAAGATTTCAATCGATAAATGCAAGATTAGAAAATGAAGTGGAGGATTATTTTCATTGGGGAGCATTCTGAAAATATCCAATAGGGAGGCGCTAGAATGATACAGGCTAAAGGGCTCGTCTAGTTGTATTTGATGCGCATCTATTTTCCAAAGTCTAAGGATCAAAGCGAAAGTGAAGAGAATCAAAGGGATCCATCTACTTTGAAAAGAAGAATGATTGAAAATAGAAATCATTGAATTGCGCATGAGTGCGAAGGTAAGAATGGCAATTTCAATTAATTAAAAACTTCGTCTAAGCTGATAAAGGAAGTGTTTGAATAGGGCGAAATACGAGCGATTGCCAATTCGATAAGGCTTGTATTTTTGTCGATCTAAGAAATAGACCAAATTATGGGAAGAGCATTTGAATATAGGAAGGCGAGAAAAATGAAGCGTTGGTCTTCAATGAGTAAAATTTTCACGCGTATTTCGAAGGATATTATCATTGCAGTAAAGGAAGCTGGGCCTAGTCCAGATGCCAATTCTAAATTGAAGGCTTTAATGCAGAATGCGCGCTCCTTCAACATGCCAAAAGACAATGTCGAAAGAGCTATAAAGAAAGCTACTTCGAAGGATCAGGCTGATTATAAGGAATTAGTCTATGAAGGCTATGCTCCGCATGGAATTGCTCTACTTATAGAAACAGCCACAGATAATCCTACACGAACGGTGGCCAATATTCGCTCCTACTTTAATAAATGTGGAGGCAGCTTGGGGGTGTCGGGCTCGGTAGACTTTATGTTTGAGCATAAATGCCACTTTAAAATTGCTGCAGCCAATGTAGATGTAGAGATGTTTGAGTTGGAAATGATTGATTTTGGCGCTGAGGAAATTTTCTTGGATGAAGAAGACGGTAGTATTATGATTTATGCTGCTTTTGGTGATTTTGGTTCCGTTCAAAAAGCACTGGAGGAGAAGGAGATTGAAATAATCAGTTCGGGTTTCGAAAGAATTCCCATGGATACCAAACAGCTTTCTGAAGAGCAGCAGGCTGATGTGGATAAGCTGCTAGAGAAGATAGAAGAAGACGATGACGTACAGGCGGTTTATAGCAATATGGTTTAGTCGAATCCGACAAACTGACATTTTTGAAAAGGCATTGTCACTTGTGATAATGCCTTTTTTTTGCTGAATAAGACATCTTGTCAGCGATGTCCATCGATTTCAGAATAAGAGGTCTGTGGCATAGAATTCGAACAATGACAGTCAATAAGTACTAACTAAAATAAAAGGATAAATCATGTCAGAAGTAAAGATTCGCCCATTGGCAGATCGCGTTTTAGTGATGCCTCTAGCAGCTGAAACCAAAACCGCCTCAGGACTTATCATTCCAGACACAGCTCAAGAGAAGCCTCAGCGCGGTAAAGTAGTAGCTGTTGGGGGAGGAAAGAAAGACGAGCCCATTACCGTAGCCGTAGGAGATGAGGTTCTATATGGTAAGTATGCAGGCACAGAGTTAAAGTTTGAAGGTTCAGACTACCTTATCATGCGGGAGTCCGACATTCTAGCAATTCTTTAAGGAAAATTTAAACAGTATAAAAACAAAAGAGTAAAATGGCAAAAGAAATTCACTTCAATATAGAAGCACGCGACAAACTGAAAAATGGAGTAGATGCTTTAGCGAATGCAGTAAAAGTAACCCTTGGTCCCAAGGGAAGAAATGTAGTTATTGAGAAAGGATTCGGTGGACCGAATGTAACTAAGGACGGAGTAACCGTTGCCAAGGAAATCGAATTAGAAGATAAAATTGAGAACCTTGGAGCTCAAATGGTGAAGGAAGTAGCCTCTAGAACTGCAGACATTGCAGGAGATGGAACTACAACCGCAACCGTACTGGCTCAGGCCATTATTACACATGGTTTGAAGAATGTTGCGGCAGGAGCAAACCCTATGGATCTGAAAAGAGGTATTGATAAGGCCGTTTTGGTTGTTGTTGAAGACCTTAAAAAACAGTCTGTGGCTGTTGGCGATAGCGATAGTAAGATAGAGCAGGTAGCTTCTATTTCTGCCAATAATGATAGCGCTATTGGAAAGCTAATTGCCGAGGCAATGGGTAAGGTAAAGAAAGAAGGCGTTATAACGGTTGAAGAGGCTAAAGGAACGGATACATATGTTGACGTAGTAGAAGGTATGCAATTCGATCGCGGATTTTTGTCGCCTTATTTCGTGACAAACAGCGACAAAATGATTGCTGAAATGGACAATCCTCTAATCCTTATCTACGACAAAAAGGTAAGTACCATGAAGGAGTTGTTGCCGGTTTTAGAACCTGTTGCTCAAAGTGGTAAGCCTTTGGTAATCATAGCTGAAGATGTTGATGGAGAAGCTCTTGCTACACTTGTTGTAAATAAACTTCGTGGAGCATTGAAGATCGCCGCAGTAAAAGCCCCAGGTTTTGGAGATCGTCGCAAAGCCATGTTAGAGGATATCGCCATCCTTACGGGTGGAACGGTTATTAGTGAAGAACGCGGTTTCAAGTTGGAGAATGCTACCATCGATATGCTAGGAAGCTGCGAAAAAGTGAGCATGGACAAAGACAATACTACCATTGTAAATGGAGCTGGTTCTGCAGATGACATTAAAGCTAGAGTGAATCAGATTAAAGCTCAGATTGAAACTACCACTTCTGATTATGATAAAGAAAAGCTTCAAGAGCGTTTGGCTAAATTAGCTGGAGGAGTAGCAGTACTTTATGTAGGAGCCGCTTCTGAAGTAGAGATGAAAGAGAAAAAGGATCGCGTTGATGATGCCTTGGCAGCTACGCGTGCAGCTATTGAAGAAGGAATTGTTCCGGGTGGTGGTGTTGCTCTAGTTCGGTCTGCAGCGGCCTTAATAGGCGCAAAAGGTGATAACGATGATGAGTCTACTGGAATGGCTATAGTAATGCGTGCAATCGAAGAGCCTCTGCGTCAGATCGTTGAGAATGCTGGATTGGAAGGTTCTGTTGTGGTAGCTCGAGTGAAAGAAGGCAAGGGAGACTTTGGATTTAATGCGAAGAACGACACCTATGGTGGAATGTTCGATGCAGGAATTATTGATCCAACAAAGGTTACTCGTGTTGCTCTTGAAAATGCTGCATCTGTAGCTGGAATGTTATTGACTACTGAAGCCACTATAACTGAAATTCCATCGAAAGATTCTGGCATGCCAGCAGGTGGCCCAGGAATGGGAGGCATGGGAGGAATGATGTAATTCTCTTGTATTTAGATAATAAAGAAGCCCGCAAAAGCGGGCTTCTTTGTTTTATTTTCTATTTGTTTAATATTAGCTATTGAGAACTTTTTCGGCCAAACTGGTTTTGTAATTCTCAATTTTAATCCGAATATCCTCTTGATGGCTTCCAAGAATTTGGGCGGCTAAAATTCCTGCATTTAAACTTCCATTCAATGCTACAGTAGCAACAGGTACACCCCCAGGCATTTGTAAAATCGACAATACACTATCCCAGCCATCAATCGAATTTCTTGATTTAATAGGTACACCAATTACTGGCAAACTAGTGAGAGATGCAATCATTCCAGGTAGATGTGCTGCACCTCCAGCACCAGCTATGATTACTTTTAAACCTCTAGATACGGCTGTTTCGGCATATTCAAACATCCATTTTGGCGTTCTATGGGCCGAAACGGTTTTTACTTCAAAAGAAATATCAAGTGAACCGAGAAAATCAGCAGCTTCTTGCATTATGGGTAGATCTGATTTACTGCCCATTATAATTCCAACTTCAATTTTGTTTGTTTTATTCATTGCTTGAAATGATTTTTACAGTGGAACGCACTTTTGCCGCTTTCTGCATAGCCTCCTCTAAAGTGGAGGCTATGCAGTTAATATGACCCATTTTTCGAAAGGGCCTAGTTTCCGTCTTTCCATACAAATGCAGTACAACGCCCTCTTCTTTTATTGCTTGAGAAGCTCCTTCATAATATACTTTTCCTGAATGCTTTTCATCGCCCACTAAATTTACCATAACTCCTGGGCAAATCATTCGAGTAGAGCCTAATGCCCATCCGCAGATGGCTCTTAGATGTTGTTCAAATTGAGAGATGTAACAATTGTCAGAAAATATATGTCCGCTGTTATGAGGTCTTGGAGCGCATTCGTTTACCAGTAATTGTAGGTCTTGGGTTAAGAAGAATTCCACAGCTAAAAGTCCTACATGATTAAGCTCATTCATTAACCGGACTGTAATTCTTTTCGCTTCTAGTTCTAGAGCCTCCGAAATGCCAGAGGGCATAAAAACGTCTTCAACCTGATTCGCATCAGGATGGAAATCCATTGCAACGGTAGGATAGGTGATTACTTCACCTAGACTAGATCTTGCTCCTACACAGGCTAGTTCTTTTTCAAATGGAATTAAATCTTCAACAAAGCAGCTGGTATTTGCTAAAGTTTCAAGATCACCTTGGTTCTTTATAATCTTCACTCCTCGGCCATCATATCCTCCTTTTCTCGCCTTCCAAACAAAGGGGAACTTTATTTTTCCAGCAGCTATTGCGGCGTTCAGCTCTTCTGTATTGAAGAACATTTTAAAGGGTGCAGTAGGAATTGATTTTTGATTGTAAAACAATTTTTGAGTGCCTTTGTCTTGAATAAGTTCGATGACTGAGGGGGGAGGGAAGACTTTAACTCCTTCGTTTTCAAGTTGTTTTAGGGCCTCAATATTTACATTCTCAATTTCGATGGTAAGCACATCGCAGCTTCTTCCAAACTCAAGAACATTTTGAAAGTCGGTAATAGAACCTGTTTGGAAGTACGGGGTGATTCCGGCACAAGCACATTGTGGGTTTTCATCCATAACGGCCAAGGAAATATCCATTCTTACAGCTTCTTCAATTAGCATTTTGCCAAGCTGTCCTCCTCCTAAAACACCTAGTTTTCCACCGGATGCAAACCAAGAATCATTTGTCATTCGTCAAAGATAAGATTCATTTTTTTTGAACCTTCGTTAAGGGATGTACCTTATACATTCTACCGTCACTTAGTCTTTCACAAAGCCATCTTTTGCGATCCTTCCGAAGGACCTTCATTTGCCATCCATTGGGAAGTATAAAGATAGCATTGGCTTCTAGTTCATCTACAATTATATGATTATCAGAAGCTTGATCATATTTTTGAATTACCGCCATCAATTCGTGGTCTGCTGTACTTGAGGCTTTCGGATTATGCATATGCCTTATCAATACCCGCAGAATTTCGATAGGAAATATAGATTCCGTTAAAAAAGGGGCCATAACCTCTTGAAAGGTAATTTTCCATTCTAGCCCATGAGGAGAAAACCTATTCTTAGGATGCCTGACCCTCACAAGTAGATGGGCGAATTCATGTAAAGTGGTAATTAAAAAAGCATATTGGTTTAAAGTGCCATTGACACTTATTCGATGACGATCTTTGTCACTCGCAGGTGATTTATAATCGCCTAATTTAGTTTGTCTCCCCTTGGTGATAACAAACCGGATTGGATATTTTTCTAGTAGCTCCACAACCGCGGAAAGGCTTGCCGGTGGTAGATGGGGTGATAAAGGATGACTCAAAGTAATTAAAAATGAGGGCAATCACAAGCCTTTGCTGCGCCACAGCCCAAGACTAAAAGCAAGCAAAAGCATAGAAAAAACCGAGGCTTTAATCGAATCAAAAGTTCATTCATTTTCATAAGGCAAATTAGAGGTATTTTCGCTAAAGTGAAAAGCAGCATAGAAAAGTTTGGGGAGTATATCCTCTTGATGGGACGACTATTTCATAAGCCAGAGCGATTTTCAATGTATCGAAAATCCTTTGCTAAAGAAATTGATTATTTAGGATATGATTCGGTTGCTATTGTGGCTATCATCTCCTTATTTGTTGGTGCCGTTGTAACCATACAAACGGCCTTGAATCTGGATAATCCGATTATCCCGGCCTACTATATTGCCATAGCTACACGCGAGTCTATCATTTTGGAATTTTCTCCAACCATGATCAGTTTGATATTGGCGGGAAAAGTGGGCTCTAATATTGCGTCTACCCTTGGAACGATGCGCGTATCAGAGCAAATTGAAGCGTTGGATGTAATGGGAATTAACAGTCCGGCCTATCTCATTTTACCCAAGATTTTGGCTAGTATGATCTTCAATCCGATATTGATCTTGCTAAGCATGTTCTTGGGTATTTTAGGTGGATATATTGCCGGAGATTTGAGTGGAATGATTACTCCACCTGATTATGTACTTGGATTACAACTTGGATTTAGACCCTATTATGTGGCCTATTCTCTGAGTAAAACTGTGGTATTTGCTTTTCTAATCACAAGTATTTCGGCCTATTACGGATTTACTGTAAAGGGTGGGGCTGTAGAGGTTGGAGCAGCAAGTACGAAAGCAGTGGTAACAAGTAGTGTAGCTGTAATTATAGCCAATTATATTATTACTCAGGTTGTACTAGGGAATTGATTAACTATGATTGAGGTAAGAGGCTTAGAGAAATCTTTTGATGACAATAACGTACTTAAAGGAGTCGATGTCGTTTTCAAAAAAGGAAAAACAAATCTAATAATTGGTCGTTCCGGTTCAGGAAAGACCGTTTTCTTAAAGTGCCTTTTGGGTCTTCATTTGGCCGATAAGGGGTCTATCCTATATGATGGCCGAGACTCTCGATTGATGGAAAGAAAGGAACAAGGCAAATTGCGGCAAGAATTGGGAATGGTTTTTCAAGGTGGTGCCCTATTCGATTCGCTTACCGTGAGAGAGAATGTTCTTTTTCCTCTTCAAATGTTTGCCGATTTGTCTCAGTCTGAAATAATGGATAGAGCTGAGTTTTGTTTATCACGCGTAAAATTGGGAGATGCAGGTGAACGTTATCCAGCTGAGATTTCAGGTGGAATGAAAAAGCGGGTTTCTATTGCTAGAGCCATTGTTCTAAACCCTAAGTATCTATTTTGCGACGAGCCCAATTCAGGATTAGATCCTATGACTGCGGTTATCATTGACAACCTATTAAAGGAAATTACGGAAGAGTTTGATATTACCACAGTAATTAATACTCATGATATGAACTCTGTAATGGAGATAGGGGATCACATTGTCTTATTGAAAGATGGACGAAAGGTTTGGGAAGGAAATAGATTTGAAATTCTACAGACTGAAGATCCAAATATTACTGATTTTGTCTTTACGAGTGAGCTCTTTAAAACCATTAAGGGAGTGGCTAAGGCGGGAAGAAAATAGATCTTTTGAAGATCCAATGGGTATTTTGGAAAATAGGTAAAAAGAAAAGGCGGCCAATTGGCCGCCTTTTCTTTTATAGATAAGTTGAAAGATTATTCAACAGTTATCTTGAATGTACCAAGGTTTGTTCCATTAGAGATTTCAATCATATAAAGACCTCTAGATAATTCGCTCAAATCTACTTGACTTGCCGAACCTGCAACAGTTTCAATTTGAGTATTCATTACCTCACGACCTCCAAGATCAAGAACGCGAAGGTTGTAAAGACCAAAGTCCTTAGCCAAAGTGATATTCACGATACCATTGGTTGGATTAGGATAAATGGTTGCATCTAAAGAAGCGAACTCATCTAAACCAATTCCGTTGCAATCTGAATCGGTACTTACGATAGCACGGATCCAAGGATTCTCGAAAGAACGACTTCCTGAATATCCACTAAACCACTGTGAGCCTACCACAAACATGAAGGCAGTACCACCTGTATTGTCCCAAGACTGGTCGTTTGCAATACGAATTAAGTTTGCTCCTCCGTTGGAGAAAAGAGTCACTACGATATAATAACCTCTGCTAGAAGCGGCATTCAATGTTACGCAATCGCCACTTACTGGTAATCTAAAGTCAACAATAGCGCGACCACTTGCTACATCTCCAGCGGTAATAGTGTGTTGTTCGCTGGCTATAAGTTTAGCCGGATCAAATCCGGTTGTGGCACCAGTGAACGCAGAAGAGTCAAACAATTCAACGGTAATAAGACCACCTGGTACAGTTAAAGAACTTAAACCTATGTTTACACCTCTCAAATAGGCCGTTTGAACAATATCAAAACGCATTGCCATTGCAGATCCATCGTCTCCTAATTGCGGAGTTCCAATAGAGTTAGAGAAATTGTTGGCATCCAAAGAAATCAATGAATCGGTCTCATAGAAACGCAAAGTATCCATAGACATCATCACTAATGGAGTACCCGTTCCTGCCATGTTTGTGTCGGCCTCAACTCTGTACAAGAACTCGTACATTCCTGTTGCAGATGGTTGGAATGGAGTTGCTGTTGTGTTTAACTCGTTATAAGTTAGAGTGTCATTTGCAGCTCCAGGTCCACCCCAGATAGCAGAATTCACAGGACCGCTGATAGTTTGAACTACAGCACCATTCTGAATTAAATCGATATGAAGCTGTGCGTTGTACACACCATTAGTACCTGTACTCAATGCATTGCAATCCCAAGTGATGTCACGTCTGTGAGCGGCTGTGTTCAGACCTGCTTTTGCAGAACCCGGAGGCGCCATGATGAAATCAAACATTGGTGCATTCGATAATGCTGTAAATTCTAAACGGAATTTAGGAGTTGAAATCAACTGCACGTCATCTAGCATCCAGAAATAGTAATCTCCATCAAAACGGAAACGAATTTTAACGTTTGATTGACCAGCAACCCAAGCACTAATATCACGTGCTTCCATGTCATTGGTTGTAGTCGCTGAGTTTACAGAAATGTCTGCGTTAAAAGTTAATGTATGAGGCCAAGTAGTACCTCCATCTACAGAAACATCAACATAAGATGCAGGAACAGATTGTAATCCACCTGGTCCAGCAAAGCGACGATAGTATTGCGTAAAAGACAAGTCAATATTCGTTTCTGCTGAAAGGTCTATAGACTCAGTAATCAATAAAGACTGGTGTGGAGATGGAGCAACACCACCACCAAAGTTTCCTTGAATACCTGCGTTGTCGTAGAAGTCAGAATCAAAAATTACGAAACCATTGGCTGCAGATGCCGAGGTGATTACGTTTAAGCTAGTAGCATAGGCTCCTAGAGATCCAGAATCAGCTGGTAAGCTTCCGCCAACACCACGATATTGCCATAAAGCAGCTCCTGTAGAAACAGCATCTGTATTCGTCCAGTTTGCTGGAATACCATTGGCAAAATCTTCAGACCAAATAACTGCTTCAGAACCATCTGAAAGGGCAGTCATAGAGTTTTGTCCTTGAGGACGATCATCAGATGACATCATTGTACGAGGACTCGCGAGTCTCTCAACTTTGCCACCGTTGTTTGCAGTCTGAGCCATTGCCATAGAAGCAAAAGCTAGAGCCGAGAAAACTAGTGTAGTTTTTTTCATTGTTACAAGTTTGAGTTTTGTCAAATTTACGTTAAGAAAAATGAAAAGAAAAAAGAAAATTTTGTTTTCAGTGTCACAACTTATGTTTTAACACTAAAAAAGGGGAATTAACTTTTACTTTAGGAATTATACGATTCGATTGGAGCACATGTGCAAACCAAGTTTCGGTCGCCATAGGCTTCGTCCACTCTTCGTACAGATGGCCAGAATTTATTATCGCGAACGCTTTCCAAAGGATAAGCAGCCTCCGTTCTACTGTATGCATGTGCCCACTCATCTGCGGTAATCATAGCTAGAGTATGAGGCGCATTATTTAGAGGATTGTCTTCCGCTTTGTATTCACCGAGCGCTATTTTATCAATTTCCTTCCGAATGGAAATCATAGCATCACAGAAGCGATCTAATTCACTTTTAGATTCACTCTCAGTGGGTTCGATCATAACGGTACCGGCCACTGGAAAGCTCACGGTAGGAGCATGAAATCCGTAATCCATTAATCGTTTTGCGATATCGGTAACTTCAACACCTGCCTTTTTAAAGGGTGCGCAGTTTAAAATCATTTCATGTGCAACCCGATCCTTTGCTCCTGTATATAATACGTCGTAATGCCCTTTCAGACGTTCCTTCATATAATTAGCATTCAGAATAGCATAGCGAGTAGAGTTTGTAAGACCTTCATTGCCAAGCATTCGTATGTAGGCATAGCTGATAAGTAAAATCAAGCCGCTTCCCCAAGGCGCAGCAGAAATAGAACTTATTCCTTGACTTCCCCCTGTTTGAACAACTTGGCTACCCGGTAAGAAGGGGGCGAGGTGCTTTCGAACACAGATAGGTCCCATACCTGGACCGCCTCCGCCATGTGGAATAGCAAAAGTTTTATGAAGGTTTAGGTGACAAACATCAGCGCCAATATGTCCAGGACTTGTAAGTCCTACCTGAGCGTTCATATTTGCTCCGTCCATATAAACCTGTCCACCGTGCTCATGAACAAGCGAAGTGATATCTTTTATATGTGTTTCAAATACTCCATGAGTGGAAGGATAAGTAACCATAAGAGCAGAAAGATTTGCGCTATGCAATTCTGCCTTCATTCTAAGATCCTGTAAATCAATATTTCCAATTTCATCGCAACCCACAACTACTACTTTCATCCCAGCCATTACGGCAGAAGCTGGATTTGTACCATGGGCCGAAGACGGAATGAGCACTATGTTTCGGTGGGCTTGACCTCTAGAATTATGATAGGCTCGAATAACCATTAAGCCAGCATACTCGCCTTGTGCGCCTGAATTAGGTTGAAGAGATACTGCATCAAAGCCAGTGATCACAGAAAGAGTGCTTTCTAAAACGCTAATTACTTCTTGATAACCTTGGGCCTGATTTATTGGAACGAAGGGATGAAGATTCGCCCATTTTGGCCAAGTTAAAGGGATCATCTCTACCGCTGCATTCAATTTCATTGTGCATGAGCCTAAGGCAATCATGCTGTGATTTAGCGATAAATCTTTGCGCTCTAATCTTTTTATATAGCGCATTAAGTCAGTCTCGGAGTGATACTGATTGAAAACTGGAAATTTCAAGAAATCATCATTCCGAAGGTGGCCGTTTAGCTTGGTTGTTGCTTTCTCGGCTTTAATAGGCTGTAAATTATTTAGCTGAGCAAATAGGTTGAGAATTTGTTCAACATCTTTTGTTCCTGTGGTTTCATCCAAACTAATTCCAACTTCTCCCTCTGGATAGTATCTAAAATTAATTCCGTTTTCCTCAGCTAGTACTTTTATAGACTGTTGTTGTTGGCGGTCTAAGGATATGCGTAAAGTATCGAAATAGCATTCGTTTAGCTGTGTCAAGCCTAGGGCTAGAATCCCTTTTTCTAAAGAATTGGCCTTGTCGTGAATGCGATTTGCAATGGCTTTTAACCCATGGGGACCATGATAAACAGCATACATACTAGCCATTACAGCCAGAAGAACTTGCGATGTACAAATGTTGGAAGTAGCCTTATCTCTTTTTATGTGTTGCTCTCTAGTTTGCAGCGCCATGCGCAATGCCGGATTTTTATCCAAATCTTGAGTTACGCCGATAATCCTTCCGGGAACTAATCTTTTATACGATTCTTTGGTTGCAAAATAGGCCGAGTGTGGTCCACCATAGCCCAAAGGAATTCCGAATCTCTGACTGGTTCCAATTACGCAATCTACACCCCATTGACTCGGAGGGGTAAGTAAAACCAGGGCTAACAAATCACATGCAACGGCAACTTGAACCCCGTTTTCTTTGGCTTTCGAAACAAAGCCACTAAAATCTTTGACTCTACCTAGAGTATCGGGATACTGAACTAAGCATCCAAAAAAGCTCGAGTCGAAATGAATTTCATCGGGATCTCCAATGACCAACTCAACGCCAATAGGCTCTGTTCTAGTACGAAGGACATCTAAGGTTTGGGGATGAGCGAATCTAGAAGCAAAAAATTTATTGGCCTCAGGACGATTTCTTGGAACAGCGCCGAAGAACATACTCATGGCTTCTGCCGCTGCAGTGGCTTCATCTAGAAGAGAAGCATTGGCCAGTTCCATTCCTGTTAATTCCAGTACTAAGGTCTGATAATTTAAAAGCGCTTCCAATCTGCCTTGAGCAATCTCTGCCTGATAAGGGGTATAAGCGGTATACCATCCTGGATTTTCCAAAATATTTCTTTGGATGGGGCCAGGCAAAATGGTTCCATAATAACCTTGTCCGATATAGGACTTGAAGAGTTTATTTTTTTCACTCAACTGACGAATGTGCTCTAAAAACTCATGCTCCTTCATAGGATCGGGTAGATCCATGGGTTCTTGCATTCGTATTGAATCAGGCACGGTTTCATCAATTAAACTGTCGATGGAGGGAAGACCGATGGTTTCTAACATCTGCTTCACTTCCTCTTTTCGAGGACCAATATGGCGATAGGCGAAAGAATTGCTATCCATTATAGAGGGTATAATTTGGGGTGACAAAAGTAGCTACTACCCTTGATAGATTTCACCAACAAATTGCTGGCAGATAGAGTTCGAGGAATTAGCGAATAATACTAACCGAACCTTTTTCCATATGGAGTTTTCCATCATTTAAGACAAGAAAAACGCTGTAATAATAAACTCCAGTTGGAACATCTTCTCCCTTAAAGCTTCCATCCCAAGGTGAATTTAAATCTTCGGAATAAAAGACTTGTTCTCCCCATCGATTAAAAATGGACAACTTATATTCTCGAAATCCTCCGCCTTTGATTTCGAAGAATTCATTCATGCCATCGTTATTGGGAGTGAAGGCAGTAGGGATGAAAAGATCGAATTCTTGGGTAACCTCGATTCTCAACTCATTGCTTGCGAAACATCCGTTTGCATCTGTAACATTTAAGCGTACAGAATAGAAACCAGGTCTTGGAAAAGTGTGTTTAGGATGCATGAGAGATGAAGTATCCCCATCTCCAAATTCCCAGTAATAAAAATCACCGTTTTGACTGTAGTTTGTGAAGCGCATTCCGAGGGCAGCAGCGGGGTCTTCTAGTGCTACAAATGAAGAAGTGACCTGTGGGAATATATTAGCCAATACAGAATCACGGATTATTTCACCACATGCATCGGCTACAGAAAAGGAGTAGTAGGTTCGTCGGTTTGGAGCGAAAGAGCGGACACTGTCATTCCTTCCATCAAACCAAGTAATAAAGACAGGCTCAATTCCTCCTTCATGATACACTCTCAATTGAACAGAATCTCCTAAACAAGCAGAAGCATTATCGCCACGAACCTGAAGGTCGGCAGCCGTTCTCACGTACACCGTTAAACTGTCTGTAGTGCTGTCGGCAGAACATTCATCCCATGAATAGTAATAGTATGTTGTTGTTTCACGAATAGTATCCCAACGATAGGAATTGGTGCTACCCGTTTCCCATGCAGAGGAAAGAAATCCATCTCCGCCGCTGGCCGATGCAAAGAGTTGAATAGGAGTGCCTGAACAATCAATAGTATCGGGCATGTTTCCTTGAAGAACAACACTGCTTTGAATGGGTTGTCGATCGCGAATTTTAAAACTTATTTGTTGGGCAGGATAGGCATAACAAGGCGTTATCACTTGAAGCGTGTTGATAATCAATTCTTCTACACCTTCATTAACACCATCATCATAAAAGAAAATAGGGATTGAATCGCTAATACTTCCTGCCGGAATTACTAAAGAATCAGCGAAAGGCATATAATCAACACCTTCTATTGCCGTACCAGTTTTTGTGAAATGCACTACCAGTCTATCGCTTATGCTTCCACCTTTAACAGCTTTGAAATAAGATGAATTACACCCTTCCACAGCCACACTATCTGTAAAAGAATTGTTGTGATTATTGCTTCCAGAATATTGAATACTCGGAACTCTAAAGCTACCCGCTTCTAAAAAAGTCATGGAGTGAAGAGCATTATCAGACACATCTGAAATCGCCAATTTGATATGGTATAAATAGCCGCATTGAACAGATGCTTTTGCCCGCAGAGGAACGGTGTAGCCAGTAACATTCACATTTGGAGCACCCGCGTTGGGAACATACCAATTGGCACTCGATACATAGTTCGGATTGGCCGCTAAGCAAGCGGCAGCGCTTGAACCCGATGGAAAACCTTGATTTAATGTGTTTACTGCAACAGGAATGGGTGGGTTGGTGAAAGGAACTTGAGCTAAATTAACGGTAGAAACATTTGGATTGCCATTGATTCCTACTCCCGTGAGGAAAAAACCGAAGGCATCGTTGAAAGAAGAACAGGTATAACCTGTATACTCGTAAGAACCAAAAATATATTTGAAGCTTACAGAATCTCCTGTTGCTACAAAGTCGAATTCAATGAAAGCTCCATCATTTATGGTTGAATTTGTTGAGCCAATGGCCGCTAGCATACTAGCCAAATCAGCATCAGGGGTTGGTCCAAATGCGGTTGAAAAAGGAGCTCCGGGATGTGCATCGGTAGCATTGCCTGAAACCATTACAATTCCTGAATCGATTCCAAAACCAAAACTATTTCCATTTGTAAACAATCCTATTTGAGGAGAATTCCCAGCAGGAGGAAAGGTGGGTAGAAAAGGCACTCCCGGACCTAAAAGCACATTTTGTACTAATTGATCTGGATTATTGTACGGCGCAGCATTCGTTACTTGAATCTGGGCCGATAAATTACCTAGGCTGAGGAAAATGAGGGAAATAATGTATTTCAGAGCTTTCATGTCTCGCCAAATATACTCAACTAATCTACTCAACTAATCTACTCAACTAATCTACTTCAACTTCCATATAATTAGTGAAATATAAAGGTGGTTGAGAATTCAAAAGTACATGGGCAATAGGAACCTATCTTTGCCTTAAACACTTGTATTATGTCAATTTCAAATTATATCCAAGAGAACAGAGATCGTTTTTTAGAAGAGCTGTTCGAGTTGTTGCGTATTCCTTCCATAAGTGCTGATAGTGCTTATTCGAAGGATGTTCATGCCGCCGCTAAGTGGGTGGCAGAGAAACTTAGGTCTTCCGGTGCAGATAATGTGGAAGTTTGCGAAACACCGGGTTATCCAGTGGTCTATGGCGAAAGATTAATAGATCCGAGCCTTCCAACTGTTTTGGTTTATGGCCATTATGATGTTCAACCTCCCGATCCTTTAAATCTCTGGACATCGGGTCCTTTTGAGCCGGTGATTCGCAAAACGGAAATTCATCCGGAGGGAGCTGTTTTTGCAAGAGGCGCTTGCGATGATAAAGGTCAATTCTATATGCATCTGAAAGCCTTTGAAGCGATGATGAACAATGGTGGAGTGCCCTGTAATGTGAAGTTTATGATTGAGGGAGAAGAGGAGGTAGGCTCTTCGAACTTAGAATGGTTTGTGAAGAAGAATCACGAGAAGCTGAAGTGCGATGTGATTCTTATTTCCGATACGGGAATATTGAAAAACGACACTCCTTCTATTACTACGGGATTGCGAGGCTTGAGTTATGTAGAGGTTGAGGTAACAGGACCCAACAGAGATTTGCACTCAGGTTTGTATGGAGGTGCTGTGGCAAACCCGATTAATATCTTAACCAAGATGATTGCTTCTTTGCATGATGAAAAGAACGCCATTTCAATTCCTGGTTTTTATGATGATGTAGTTATCCTTTCTAGCGAAGAGCGTGCTATGATGGCAAAAGCACCTTTTAGCCAGGAAGCCTATAACAAGGCCTTGGATATCGCAAAGGAGTTTGGAGAAGATGGATATAGCACTATGGAGCGAAACAGCATTCGCCCTACGCTTGATGTAAATGGTATTTGGGGTGGTTATACGGGAGAAGGGGCTAAAACGGTAATAGCGTCTAAGGCCTATGCAAAAATTTCTATGCGTTTAGTTCCAGATCAAGACCCAGATAAGATAACCCAACTTTTTTCAGATCACTTTAAAAAGATTGCCCCCGACGCGGTGAAGGTTAAAGTTACTCCACATCATGGAGGTCATCCTTATGTATCACCGATTGATATTCCAGCGTATAAGGCAGCAAGTAGAGCAATGGAAGAAACCTATGGAAAAGAACCGGTTCCAGTAAGGAGTGGTGGAAGTATTCCGATTGTAGCTCTGTTTGAAAAAGAACTGTCTGCCAAAAGTATTCTCTTTGGATTTGGATTAGATTCAGATGCTATCCACTCACCCAATGAGCATTACGGCTTGTTTAATTATTTTAAGGGGATAGAAACGATTCCTCTATTCTATACTTACTTCGTAGAAGAGAACGCCAAGGCCTAATCTTTTACTGAAATCTAGACGCCTCTCTTCTGTTTGAACCAAAACGGAAGCGAGGCGTATTTTTTTATTCTAGGGTTTAAGGAGGTGCTAGTCTAGTGCTTGAACCTAACTGCTTTTCCTTGAGTTGAGTAGTAGGGCATTGAGCCTAGCCCATTCGGATTATGTCAAACAAAAAACCGCCCCCGATGCAAATCGAAGGCGGCTGAGGATCCATAGAGCAAGAGACGATTAGGGCATGGTAGAGGCATCGGGTGTTGGATTGGCTCCCTCTACTGCCGGGTTGGCTGCGCCTGTTTCTT